>ERZ780135.319-NODE-319-length-34579-cov-4.536352_pt1 | contig 34579 bp, 15 predicted proteins | sample MGYA00511946_ERZ780135 | MGnify/ENA primary metagenome ERZ780135 (study PRJEB29588, sample SAMEA2151034) | human gut metagenome | biome: human gut; feature: human-associated habitat; material: faeces | place: Denmark | collected 2008/2010 ... | reverse complement strand
GGGAACCGGATGGACCTATGATGTTCAGGCATATCCGAAAGCTGTAACAAATGATGTGCGTGACCGTCTGCCTCTTTCAGCAATACGTTGCCCGGAACAAGGAAGTCTTTCTCCGAATACACCGTCTTATCTGTCGGAATACATACGGTAAATACAGAACCGCCACCTTCATTGTCTTTATACTCAATCGTACCTTTATGCACCTGCACCAGTTCGTGGCTCAAATGCAGACCGACTCCAATACTGTCACCGGAGAAATTACTCTGCATAAACCGCTTGAACAATTCATTCTGTTTCTCTTTAGGAATCCCCACTCCCGTATCCGAAACCTGAATCTGCAATGTTTGCTTCCCTTCGTCCACATTCACCGAAAGAATAATCGTTCCGTTGGAAGGAGTATATTTAAATGCATTTGAAAGCAGGTTATAAGTCACCTTATCCAAATTTCCTTTATCAATAAACATCTTATAAGATGGCACCGAAGGCAAGAAACGGAAGTTCATATTCTTCTGTTCCGCCACGTCGCCGAAACTCAAAAATATTTCATAAAGGAAAGAGATGACATCTGTTTCCTCTAAAGAAAGCGCCAGTTTATTATTCTGCATCTTTCTGAATTCCAATAACTGGTTGATGAGTCTCAACATACGTTGCGTACTCTTATCCATTGTTTTCAGAGGATATATCAATTCGCGCGGAATATCCGTGACACGCTGAATTTTCTCCAAAGCTCCCTGGATTAAAGTAAGCGGCGTACGGAATTCATGAGAAATATTGGTGAAGAAGACCAGCTTATATTCAGTCAGTTGCTTCTCTACGTTAATACGGTTACGCAAACCATTAAAGTTGCGGACGATGCGGAAGGCAAAATACAAGGCTACCATCAATAACAGAACATAGCACAACATTGCCCAGTTAGTCTTCCAAAACGGTGGGACGACTACGATCTTCAGTGTAGTCTCACTGTCGTTCCATATACCCGATCCATTGCTGGACTTGACATGAAGTATGTAGGTTCCCGGATTCAGGTACTTAAAGGAGGCGAAATTCAGTGGAGAAGGAGCACTCCATCCCTGGTCGTAGTTTTCCAACCAATACATATATTTCGTATGTCCGCTATCCGAATAGTCGAAAGTGGAGAAATCTATCAGGAATGAGTTTTGAAAATATTTCAGCGTAATTTCATCCGAATAAGCAAGAGACTGTTTTAAAGGAGAATCCTCCATCTGCGGATTCATCTGGGTCCCATTGACGTACAAATCAGTGAAAACAACCGGAGAAAACGTTTCACTATCTTGTATCTTTTCAGGGTCGATCACAATTAATCCATAGTTTGTACCAAAAAGCAATTTCCCGTCTTCACGCATACAGGCACTATTCTCACTATACACATTTCCTAAAGTATAGGAAGAAAAGAAATAGTTCTCAAAAGAACGGGTGGACGGGGTGAACTTGGAAATTCCATATTCAGTCGCTACCCAAAGGTTTCCTTTTCTATCTCCCAGAACAGACTGGATCACATCGTTGACCAACCCTTCGGAAGTTCCGTAATGCTCATATTTCAATGAATGATAGTCGTCCTGCGGCGTACAGAGGTTCAGTCCCGAACCGGAAGTACCAATCCACATACGTCCCTTCGTATCACGATAGATACATTTGATTTCATTACTGCAGAATTTTCCGTTTGTATAACTGAAGAGATGATAATTATCACCATCCGCAATCAGTGAGTCCGGATGAAAGATACAAATCCCCTCACTGGTTCCTACCCAGACCATTCCGTTTTCATCTTCTTCTATCACACGCACCATCCTCATTCCGAACGTTTGCTGGAAGAAATGCCGGAATTTATATTTCCCGTCAGAAGTAGGTTCAGCCAATTCGAGCCCTCCGCCGAATGTACCCACCCACATACGGTCTTTACGATCGCGATAAATAGCAAAAACGTTATTATCCGACAATGAAGTTGGGTCGGACGGGGTATTATAATACCAGGTATCTCCCACCTTCAATCCATTACCACGGGTTCCAGTCCACATCCGTCCCTGGCGATCTTCAGCGATTGCATAAATATTGGAATGAAAATATTGATTCGTCATTTTCGACTGAAGATTTGCGTCAAAGGTATAAAGTCCGCCTTTACGCGTACCTACCCAAATATCGCCATTAGACATCTTGGTCAACATACGGATGGTATTCGAACGGTCGAACAGTTCACGGGACTCGGGATAGATGCGGGAAGTTCCTTCATTCAACACTGAAATGCGGGATAAACCCGAATATTCCGAAGCTACCCAGATGCCACCGGCACGATCTTCCATGACATATTGCAGGAAATCCGAACTGATATGACTTTGATCGTTGATGTTGGCAACGAAATGTTCCAGTTTATCTTCGGCTGTGTTATAAGCAAAAAGCCCATTCCCATAGGTAGAAATCCAGATGATTCCGCGGGAATCATGTACGATATGATAACGTTCGAAGTCGATGTAACTGATCTTATCTTGAGGGATCAACTGGAAATCTTTACTTTCACCGGTTGCGGCAACCACATAGGTGAGGTGTCCTGTATGATTATATATCCAATAGTCTCCGTGGTTGTCGCGAATCAGTTCGCCCTTTTTAATATTCAGACGGGGGTCAGCGGCTACTTCTCCGGTCGCAAAATTATATGTATATACTCCGGTCGTAGTCAGAATCATCCATTTATCTTTCAACAAGAAATTTCCGGTAGGCGACGTCTGCCCTGCAACGGTTGAAAGGGCAGCCAGCTTCTGCATCTTCTGCGTAGCCGAATGGTAATAATAAATATCTCCATCTGCCGTAAGGAAATACATGTCATCCTTATAAGCCAGAGAAGAAGTGAAATGAATCAACCGGTCTTCTATCCGATATTGTCCGTTGGAGACAGAAACCAATCCGCATTGAGTGCCGATCCAGATACGTCCGCTGGCATCTTCATTCACGAATTTCACCCGGTTATCCGGCAGGTTTCCACGTTCTGTCCTGAATACGGTAGATGTCATTTCACCGTTTTTCTGATGCACCATACGTCGGCAACCATTGCCTTGATGTGATAACCATACGTCTCCGTTGGCTGTAACAAATACAGTAGAGTAATTCTGCCTTAACTCACCGCAACCCGTGTAATCAACAAAACGGGCACGTTGCAAATCATAGCAGCTATATAGTTCAGGTGTAGTGGAAATCCATAAAAAGCCATCTTTATCTTCTGTGAGATCGTAAATCCGGTTGTCGGCCAAAGACACTTTATCTCCAGCTTCCGGACGAAAGGTCAGGAAAGAGTTGCCATCATAACGACTTAATCCGTTCAAGGTAGCCAGCCACAAAAAGCCTTTGCTATCCTGATAGATGTATCGGATAGAGTTGTTGGGAAGACCATCACTAGTTCTCATTTGTGTAGAACGAAGCTCTATTGCACTATAAGCATTCAGTACAAAGCTAACAAGGAAAGTGAAAACTAAAAGGTGTCTTTGCGTCATAAAGATTCCAAGATTAATAATAAATGTTGGACAAAAATAATCAAGATAGTTGAGATAATAAAAGAAACACTCCATTAAATAGTAGGAAGCGGATATGCTAAAGAGCAATTACTACCATTATTTAGACGCGGATTACACGAATGACACAGATTTAAGAATAAAAAATCCGCGTCATTCGTGTAATCCGCGTCTAAATAATTACAGACTGATAGAATTACTGAAAACTCAATCCATGTGGAATACTTCCGGCAAAGGAATGGATACGGGTGAATTGTCCGGATTCACTTCCATGATATCCGCCATATAATCCCACCATTTCTGTACGATTTCCGTATTACCTAAATCCTGCGAACCTGCTCCCCCTTCCGTTTTTTGGAAAGCAAACAGGATATTTGTTTCTTTATCCCAATAAATCGAATAGTCCGACACTCCATTCTGTGAAAGCAGCGCTTTCAGTTCGGGCCAGATGGCAGCATGTCTTTTTTCATATTCGGCTTCACATCCGGGTTTCAAATACATTTTAAATGCTTCTCGTTTCATGGTTTCAATCTATTTAAAGTTAATCTTTCTTTTCTTCTGTGTCGATAGCAAAAATAGGTGCTGTCGTCTTTTGTTTCACCTGGTAGTATTGAACGGCACTGTCATTCATCTTCGGATATTGATTTTTCAACAAGCGAATCATTTCCGCACCTGCCCAAAGAACCGGTCCGTAACCATGAGCCGCATATACATTGACCGGACGGTAATAGTAAAAAGCAGGGTCGAAAGCCATTCCCGTACCGACACAGGTGCCTTCCACTTGCCCCTCCGCATTTATCTTGCCGGCTACGGCATGCCATCCCAGATGGGCAACCGGTCCGTAAGCAATGGCGTCAATCCATCCTTTATTGATGGCGTGTGCCAGACAGTATACATATATTGCAGTAGCGGAAGTTTCCAGGTAAGAATCATTCCGGTCGAGCAGTTGGTGCCAAAGTCCCTCTCCGCTTTGTAAGGCTGTCACTCCACGTACATGAGCCCGGAAATAATCCATCACTTTCGCACGTTGAGGATAGTCTTCCGGTAGAACGTCGAGCAGTTCGCAAGCCGTCAACATAGCCCAACCGTTGGCGCGCGCCCAACAAAAAGCAGGATGATCGCTACTGCTTTCCACCCATCCGTGACGATACAGTCCTTTTTCGGGGATAAACATACGGTCGGCAAATTGCAGGAATTGTCTCACCGCTTCTGCCAGATATTTATCTTTTTGCTCCTTGTCATAATAACTCATTTGTGCTACTGCCGGAATACCCATAAACATATCATCCAGCCAAAGAGTGTTATGCTGCGGACGGTTGCGTGCAAAAGTTCCATCTGCCAGACGATACTCTTTATTAATGATGAAATCAAAATAATTACATATCAGTTCATCCACAGGAAGCGAGGGATCTTTCAAACGAACTTTCACCATCGCCGCGCATACAGCTCCTGCGTCATCCAATGCGTGCGGAGTGAGGATTTGAAGCAACTGCGGGTCCGTTGTGCCCTTTTCTTTATAAACACGCTTGAAATGCGGTGCTACTTCGGCCAGAAAACGAAAACGATTCTGTACATAATCCATATAGCGTGTGTCACCCGTAGCTTCGGATGCCGCTATCAAGGCAGAATAGGTCACTCCCCATTCATAACTTGCCAAACGAAAAGCTCCACGCTCCAGTTGTGCCTCCTCTCCCATCGTTGTATAATTGGTAATCACTTTACCCGTATTCTTGTCTACCACACGGGCGGGAGTCTCCTTATCTATATAAGCAAATACACGGTCTACCTCTTTCTTTACCTGTTCCGGTGTCAAATCACCATAAGTGCCCTGATAAGCAGGTTGCAATAAATGCAAAGGCGTGTTTGAGTCATTCACTACAGTTTTCTTTTTCTGTGCGCTGACAGGCAAAGCTATCAGCAACGAAGCAATGGCTATGATACGAATATTCATATTTTATTTTTTAGGTATTTTACATCCTCTGAATAGGGTTCCCTGCAAATCCGGTCCAAAGTAGAATCCCGGTTGTGTCGGCTGGTTGTAGGCTACGTTCTGGGTAGCGATACTGATGCGATAAACAGGATCCTCCAAAAAGGTGTGGAAGCGGTAATCAGTGGGAATGGTAGAGACATAAAGCCGCAAAGCGGTATTATCGGCTGTGCGCAACAGTACTTCTTCCCGCCAGTCGCCTACAATATCCCCTTGCAGGCAAGGTGTTGCCTTCGTTCCGTTGTTGGAAAGAGCTCCTTCGAAAATGGCTATACGCTCACAGACTCCTTTCTTCCAATTATATTTGCTGACTATATTTCTATCCAATAGTTCGCGCAGTAAATCACCGTCCCACCAGACAGCCATATTACATGACAATCCTCTGACACGGGCTTTCACCACTTCTCCTTTTATATTTCTTATTCCTCCGGAAGCAAGAGACCACATTTCAACGCCCGGTTGGGTCGGGTCAATATCAGCCGCCATGCAACGCCCGACATCTGTACTATCTTTTATCTGGAAAAGAATTTCTCCGGTTGCCGCATCTCTGTACGTACTTCCGTCACGCTTGTTTTCGTGACAGTCCCATACTTGCAACCCTTTGCGGGAAGGATCGAAATGAGTCAGATGAATCGCGTCTCCATGTCCCATCTTCGTTGTGTACAATCCTTTGCCGTTATGGTCGATGACACACGAGCCGTAGATAATCTCATCGCATCCGTCACCGTCTACGTCACCTACCCGAAGGTTATGATTACCTTGTCCGGCATAGTCTTCACAACCGGGATGGTTACTGTCGAAAATCCAGCGTTCTTTCAGTTCCTTTCCATTCCAGTCGTATGCTGCCAATACTGTACGGGTATAATATCCACGACACATCACAACACTAGGATGGATGCCGTCGAGATAGGCTACGCAAGCCAAAAAGCGGTCACTACGATTACCACGATTGTCTCCCCAATCCATCAGGTTTCCTCTTCCCGGTACGTAATCAATTGTTTGCATCGCTTCTCCTGTCAGTCCGTTGAAAACAGTCAGATATTCCGGTCCGGTCAAAATACGTCCCTGTTCATTCCGATAGTCAGCTTGCGCATCTCCAATCACTTTTCCTTTTCCGTCCACTGTTCCGTCGGCGGTTTTCATTACTACTTCCGCTTTACCGTCACCATCGAAGTCAAACACCATAAACTGGGTGTAGTGTGCACCGGCACGTATATTACGTCCCAGATTAATGCGCCATAAATGTTGCCCGTTTAATTTATAACAATCGAAATATACCTCTCCGGTGTAACCGTCATGCGAATTATCGTGTGCGTTCGACGGATCCCATTTCAAGATAATCTCATATTCCCCGTCACCGTCCACATCGCCGATACTGGCATCATTAGGAGCATAGAAATAACTTTGCCCTGCCGGAGTCGTACCGTTTTCAGGACGATTCAGCGGAATGTTCAGATAACCTGCCGGAGCATCGGACGGCAATTGATAATTGCTTTCCGTTTTTGATTGGATAGCTTTGACGGTATAAAGTACGGATTCCGTACCTTTATATATATCCTGAAAGAAAGTCACATTTCTTATCGGATATTTGTTTACCTTTTCACCGTTTCTATAAACATCAAAAGATTCGTCCATCGGGTCGGAGGACAGATAACGCCAAGACACGGCAACAGTAGATGGATTCTCTCTGATGGCAATTACACCGCGTCCCAAATGTTCGCGTTTCAGTTTCGAAAAGTCATAGTTCGGCTGCGCCACTACAAAAGCAGCTATCAGACACAGACTTAAAAAAGCACTTATGCATTTCATAGTTTTATCGTTAATCAATTTACAACACAAAAGTAAGCGGCACAGCCTACTTATAAAATAGAATATTGTACAGATCTATGTAGAAATCATCATATAGCCCACTTTTAAACCGCATTATAACTACCTGGTGAACAAAAATGAATATATCTGAACGGAAATCCATTGAAAAAGAAAAGTGCGTCCCTTATCTTTGCCAATGAAAATTAGAATGAACACCCAATTAATAAAACAGAATTATTTCACCATGAAGAAATCACTACTCTCATTCTTTACAGTAACCCTTCTTTGTCTTATGACAGGAAAGCCGGTCATGGCACAAGAGTTACCTGCACAAAAAGAGACTTTAGAGACTATCGTAAAAGTAAACGACTACTTTATGAAAAAGTATGCCGATTACACATTGCCTTCTTTCTATGGCAGAGTTCGTCCAAGCAATATATGGACGAGAGGCGTATATTATGAAGGATTAATGGCTCTGTATGGCATTTACCCTCGTGAGGATTATTATAAGTATGCCTACGATTGGGCTGATTTCCACAAATGGGGAATGAGAAACGGCAATACCACCCGTAACGCAGACGACCATTGCTGCGGACAAGTTTATATCGACCTTTATAATATGTGTCCGTCCGATCCGAATATGATCCGGAATATAAAAGCAAGTATCGATATGGTAGTCAACACTCCGCAGGTGAACGATTGGTGGTGGATTGACGCTATCCAGATGGCAATGCCAATCTACGCAAAGTTTGGAAAAATGACCGGTGAACAGAAATACTACGATAAGATGTGGGATATGTATTCTTACACTCGTAACGTGCACGGAGAAGCCGGAATGTATAATCCTAAAGATTGCTTATGGTGGCGCGATCAGGACTTTGATCCTCCTTACAAAGAACCGAATGGAGAAGATTGCTACTGGAGTCGTGGAAATGGCTGGGTATATGCAGCTCTTGTACGGGTATTGGATGAAATCCCTGCCAATGAAACACATCGCCAGGACTATATAAATGATTTTCTCGCTATGAGCAAGGCACTTAAAAAATGTCAGCGTGAAGATGGTTTCTGGAATGTGAGTCTTCATGATCCGACGAACTTCGGAGGTAAAGAGACTTCCGGAACAGCACTGTTTGTATACGGCATGGCTTGGGGAGTGCGCAACGGACTGCTCGACCGCAAAGAATATCTTCCCGTCCTTTTAAAAGCATGGAACGCTATGGTGAAAGATGCCGTACATCCGAACGGATTCCTGGGATATGTGCAGGGAACAGGCAAAGAGCCTAAAGACGGACAGCCGGTTACTTATAAGAGTGTGCCCGACTTTGAAGACTACGGAGTCGGTTGTTTCCTGCTTGCCGGAACAGAAGTTTATAAATTAAAATAACATAGACAGTTTTTTCATTAGGTTTAAAGATAATCATTCATTAGGTTTAGTTAGAGGTTAGTTAGTAGCTAGTTCCCTCACTGACTGTTTAGACACCGGTCAGTGAGGGATTTCAAAGAGAACAGATTCATGAAAAACAAATTATTCCCGTATATATGTTGGCTGATGGCCATTACATTTAGTTTGCAACTGCAAGCACAAAATAAAGTTTCCGCTCCCATGGCAGATGTCAATCAGGTAATTGACAACACGCTGGACAGCCTGAATAAAGCACGTACCTCGCGACCGGAAGCCAGTTCGAGCCGGAAAGGTGACAACCCTGTTCTGTTCCTGGTAGGTAACTCTACCATGCGTACCGGAACTTTAGGAAACGGCAACAACGGACAATGGGGATGGGGCTATTATGCAGGCGATTATTTCGACTCTAACCGGATTACTGTAGAGAATCATGCACTGGGTGGAACCAGTAGCCGTACTTTCTATAACCGTTTATGGCCGGATGTAATCAAAGGAGTACGCCAGGGAGACTGGGTTATCATCGAACTGGGGCACAATGACAACGGCCCATACGACAGCGGACGTGCCCGTGCTTCCATTCCCGGAATTGGCAAAGATACACTGAACGTAACGATTAAAGAAACCGGAGTGAAAGAAACCGTATATACCTACGGGGAATATATGCGTCGTTTCATTCAGGATGTAAAAGCCAAAGGTGCTCATCCTATCCTATTTTCGCTTACTCCCCGCAATGCTTGGGAAGACAAAGACAGCACCATCATCACACGTGTCAACAAGACTTTTGGATTGTGGGCAAAGCAAGTAGCCGAAGAACAGCATGTTCCTTTTATTGACTTGAATGATATCAGTGCCCGCAAATTTGAAAAGTTCGGCAAGAATAAGGTGAAATATATGTTCTATATCGACCGTATACATACAAGTGCTTTCGGTGCTAAAGTCAATGCAGAATCTGCTGCCGACGGAATACGTGCGTATGAAGGGCTGGAATTAGCCAATTATCTGAAACCTGTTGAGAAAGATACAGTGACAGGTTCCAGTCGGAAAGAGGGACGTCCGGTATTGTTTACTATCGGAGACAGTACGGTCCGAAATGAAGATAAAGACAAAAACGGTATGTGGGGTTGGGGAAGCGTAATTGCTGACGAGTTCAATCTAAATAAAATTTCTGTAGAAAATCGTGCGATGGCAGGACGTAGTGCACGTACTTTCCTCGATGAAGGTCGTTGGGATAAGGTATACAATGCCTTGCAACCGGGGGACTTCGTTCTGATTCAGTTCGGACATAATGATGCAGGAGATATAAACAAAGGGAAAGCCCGTGCCGAATTGCGCGGTTCGGGAGATGAGAGCAAAGTCTTTCTAATGGAAAAGACTGGTAAGTATCAGGTAATTTATACGTTTGGCTGGTATCTTCGGAAGTTCATCATGGATGTTCAGGAGAAAGGCGCCATTCCCATCGTTCTTAGTCATACGCCACGCAACAAATGGAAAGATGGAAAAATAGAACGTAATACCGAGTCTTTTGGCAAGTGGACACGTGAAGCTGCGGAAGCTACGGGAGCTTATTTTATCGATCTGAATAAGATTAGTGCCGATAAACTAGAAAAGAAAGGTGTGAAGAAAGCAGCAACTTACTATAATCATGACCATACACACTCTTCTTTGAAAGGAGCGCACATGAATGCGAAAAGCATTGTTGAAGGGTTGAAAAAGAGCGATTGCCCGTTAAAGAATTACTTAAAGTAAGAACATAAGGGATAAAGTACGCTATCTATCCCGTAATCTATTAATAGAAAAGTTACTCTTATCCCTTTGCAAACTTCTTTTGGATTAGTACCAAAGTATCAGTTGCTTAAGACTAATCTATAAACGCAAGTTCCGTTTATAAAAATGCAAGTTTTGTTTTTATAATCAAAAGCTTCATTTATAAAAACAGAACTTGCGTTTATAGTTTATAATAAGTTGATTGTAAGTTTGGTATTAAAAGAAAGGAAGTTTACCCTTAATGCGGAAGAACTTTGCTATTAATAGATTGGGAAGCAACTAGTGCTACTTTACACTCGTTCAGTTATCTATTGGAATAACTTCCTGCATATAAATAGCATCCAGACTCCAAAGAGCAGCATCATTCGTGCTGATGCTCGTACATTCATCTAATAGAGACGGTACTTCCGGCGGAAGTATGGTAGTGATGCGGAAAGGCGGTGCAGGTGTATGTTCCAACCGGGTAAACAAATCTTTCCAGGCTTCTTCAGCCATTTGGGTATTACGCAAGTGATAAGCTGCGTAAGCCATCAGGCGGGAAACACGAAAACGGCTATGGCTAAGCTCCCATGCTTTCTTCTTGTAACGTGCAGCATGGTCAAGCCAGGCGTCTTTCCATTCGGGTATATCAATCATACGCATCATTTCATTGGCTATCTCAAATCCGCCCATGATCGTCATTAAATGGTTGGTTGTTTCCAGTTTGGGGTCACATTCGGTTGTGATGATCCCTGTTGACGGATCAAATCCTAGAGCTTTGGGACCGGTAAAAAGGCGGTTAGGCAGGGCGGCAATGCTTTTCATTCCTGCTATTATTTTATCACGATAAGTTGTGTTACCTGTGCGCTCCCATTCTGTCATCCAATTACCGGCATAAGCCAGCCAGTCGGGGCCGATACGCAAACGGGCGGGAGCAGTACAAGGATATTCACTGCGAGGTTGGGCTAGGCGCATAGGATCCAGTTCATAGAGTTTGTGGTCGGCATCCTTCACTTCAGTCATTAAATCACCGCAACGTTCGTCCGTAGTAAGGTAATAGTAGAAACGGTTCCAGGCGGCCTGGCTGATTCGCGCTTCTTTTGCTCCGCATCCCCAATGACTTACATTATGCCGACTGCCTAATCCGGCATTGGGACCGATATGATAGACATCCACTTCACCCGTATGACGCGTCATAGCTTCTGCCATACGCCAAATATCAATACGCCCGGTACGCAGGAAATTATACCATAGCCACATATTAGAAGCCAGTTCCGTATTGTCCCAGGCAAATCCTCCGACATCGTAACGCCAGGTATGACGAACGGGGTCATAAGCGTGCATTACATCACCATAATTCCAGAAACCGTACCACTTGTTTTGTTCGATTGCTTTCTGATAGAAGTCAATGTAAGCATCCAAGCGGTCTTCTACACGAGTACGGAATGGAGTAGTACGGTCAGGGAGACTCCATATCCCAAAAGCTTGGCGGGCATGAAGATAATTCGGGGTTGGCATTAACAGACTAGGGCTAGAAAATTGTTTGGCATAATCAGCAAAAGCCTTTTTTCCGGCATAGCCACTTTGTGGGATCAGTGTCAACGTAGTTGTACGGGCAATGCCGTATGGCGTGCTCATACCTTCCTGGACATCTTCATAGCTGGCATTCAGGTCATGAGCTATACGATCATAATGCCGTAAATCCATAGGCTCGGACTCCGGACTCCACAACCAGGCGGTAAGGGTAGCTACCGGGGTTCGTGCGTCTGAAATTTCAATAGAAGAGGGATAAGACTGCCAAAAGTCATGCATACAAAGTCCTAATCCTCCGGTAATATCTCCGACAAAAGTATATCCATCGCTACGTGTGCCGGAAAAGGTTCCTATCCAGGGATTATCGTTATTGGCACGTTTACGAATGGAGAAAGCATCGGCAGTGAGTTGAGACAGACGGTAATCATTCCATGAAGCCCAGTTATCGAGCAGAGAGCGGTTCTTTTCATCGAAAGATTCATAAGGTGGAATACGTTTGCCTTCCATTTGCTGCTGTTGCAGGGAGGGTTCATCTGTTGGCATCTGTTGTGCGTCCTTCTTTTTATTACTGTTTTTCTTATTATCTGCCTTATTTAAAGTGAGTATGCGACGCCCTACCAATGGCTGTACCGGCTCGCTCCACACTCCTCCATCTGCACACGAGAAAGCAATATGACGATTATACAAAGCTTCACGCATAGGAACGTCGAAACGGATACCCAAACTACGAATGAAATCTTTCTTCTGATCTCCGTCATAGACGAAGCTATGTACCATTTTGATCTGTTCACTGCCACCATAAAAGTAGAGACGTACCACAAAAGGAAGCCACTCACGATTATTCCGTTTGTTCATATCAGAGTGATTCGCATAGTTCCCTTCCTCTTCAGAGTGATTCGTATCAATCTCCTTATTCCTGTTCCGATGTATCCCTTCCAACTTTACAAGTGCCCGTACAGAACCCAGACGTTCTATGGTTACTGATTTTATTTCTCCTATGTAATGAGTAAAAGATATTTGAGATGTATTTTCTTGAATCGGCTCGCTTTGAGTATTACAAATCAGACGCGCTTTCTCTCCTACTTTAGTTCCTTTATACAATAGGCTATCAATCAGGAAATCTCCGCGTCGGGGAATAAATACGGAAATTAGCCCTGTTTCAATTTGAATATTTTCAGGCGTTTCAGTGATTGCAATAGAAGCATTAGGCTGTTTATTGATAGTTTTTGCTTTCCGGGGGGCTTTTTCTAATGTCAGTCTTTCTGTTCCGGCAGGAATGACTCCGGCAACTCCGCTCCATTTCACGGAACCATCCGGCCAGTAAGCCAATGGCCAAGTATCTACCGGAATCTCTTGATTTCTATCTGTTTTTAGTCGCAATGAAGTTTCAGGAAATAGGTAGCCTTCATCAAAAGGAACTCCGAAGCTTACAGCTTTGTCTTGTTCAGGAGTATTGCCGATCCAATGTAAAGGAACAGTAGACGTTTGGGGTGGTAAACATTCATAGTGGAAGTTTGTAATGCGGGTACGGGATAAGGTGGTGCGAAAGCCGAACCATCCTTCTGTCAGAGGTTCGGCATCGCGGAAGTCCACCAGTCTCTTGCCGTCTATGTAATAACTAACCCTATTATTTTCATTTGTTATCTTAATGTGATACCAGTGATTCGCTTTTAGCAAATGTTCGGTATCTGTATATTCTTTCAATATGGCAGGACGTACTTTGGGATCTGTGATTCCTGCTTCATTGCCGTCATAACGACGGAAGCGTGTAGTAGAGTTATAATTTCCACCATATCCCATGTAATAGAGTTGCAAAGAATAACAATTCAGAAAGATTCCGCTACGCCACTTCTCACGTTTCCATATATTATCAGGATGTTTGGGGTCCGAAGCCATCCAAAAGCAATTCAGGTCACTCAAGCGGTCTCCTTCTTTTTCTACAACTACACACGCATCATATTCAATGGTTACCCGTCCGCTCATCTTTTCTTTCCTCCATAAAGTAAGGCCTTTAGGAGACAGTATTTCAGCGGTATCGCCCTGAAATGTTACTTTATAATCCGGAGATTCCGACTCTACCTTCCAATATTTATGAAACTGGCGGGCGTTGAGGCCGGAAACTTTATTGTTTTGTGCGTTTGTTCCTAAAGTGATGAAGAGGAACAAAAGGATAAAGAGTTTTTTCATATGTATATTTGCTATCTCACCTTACAAAGGTAGGGAGAGCCGTTCAATTAAGAAATAGAATATTATCCATATATATGGCGATTCGTTCAACTATGAAAAAAAGAACAACCCGACACTGTAACCGGATTGTTCTTTCCTTATAAACTTATACTAAATAGAATAAGATTTTTCTTATTCTTTCGGTTCTTCCGTTTCGGATGACTTCAAAGTTTCGGCACCTACATAATAACCCAGGTTAGTTCCCTGATTATATCCCATGTTCTGCATAGCCTGAGACATGTCATAGTTATGGTCGGTCATCAAGTGTGGCAGACGGTGTGTAGTAGGATGATTCGTTGAGAATATATAGATTGATTTATAATCACTTGAGCCTAAAATAACCTCTTCACGGTAATCACCCAAAAAATCACCATAATAACAAGGATTATATTTTGAGGCATGATTTCCCTGATTACTACCATAAAGGTCAAAAGATATCAGACGATTCTTATTTGACTTGTTTACATCAGGGTTCGCTTTATAGCTCACAATACAACCGCGGTCTAACATTTCCCTAGTAGATTGACCACTCCAATAAATAGCCACATTATACATCACTCCGCTACCAATTCCAGTAGGATATGTAGTAGAAACCAATCCGGTACCATTACAACTAAACATACCTTCTTGTGTAGAAGACCAATATTCAAAATCCGGACTATCCGGATCAACATCCGCTACTATACAACGCCCAACATCACTTGCATCTGCCGGCAAATTTCGTCCATGACCGGTAATCATACTACCATCTCTTGCATTCATCACCTGACAGGCATATCCATTTCCCTGACCTTCATAATCTTTTGACTCTTCAAAAGAAGCAACAATCTGCAATCCGGAACGGTCTTTTATGAATTTTCCGACATGCAATATATCTCCATGCCCATTTCCACTACACCATAACTCGCTTCCATTATCGTCAATAGCTGCCGAACCATACAAAATCTCATCCCTTCCATCACCGTCCAAATCAGCAACACGGAAACAGTGTGAACACATCCCTAACCATTTAGACGAATGATCTGCTGTATCAAACTTCCAACGTGGAACCAATTCATTACTTTTTAAGTCAAGTGCCCAAACCTGCCAATTCTTATAAATACCTCTACTGATTATCAAACTAGGATTAGCCACTCGCGCTCCGGTTGTTTCATCAGGAATACCATCCAAATAAGCAACACCGATAAAGAAGCGATCCATACGATTGCCAAAATCATCTCCCCAATATTCACTCCAATACTTGGCACGTGATACTTTCGATCCTTCTCCTCCACGTGGAATATTATCTATACGAGTTATTTCACGTCCGTCATATCCCCTGCAAATAGAGATATATTCGGGACCCTCCATTATCAAACCGCAAGTAGTAGCTGTAGACGGGTCATTCTGATCTCTCGCAATAGCCGCTCCGGAGTACCAACCTTTACCATCTGTTTGACGATTACGATAATCATTCACTTTCCCATTTGCGTCAGTGATAATCTTGCCATCGGCAAACTTTGTACCTTCGGAAGTACGGAAAGCAATTTCACACAAACCGTCACCATCAAAATCATACAAGATATAAGAAGTATAATGTGATCCGGAACGGATGTTAATTCCCAAATCAATCCTCCACAAGAAAGTCCCGTCCATTTTATATGCTTCCAACAGAGTAGTACCATTAAACCAAACTCCCATATTCGCTCCGTCGTATGGTTCTCTCTTCACCACAATCTCTAATTCACCATCACCGTCCAAGTCACCTAGCTGAATATCATCAGGAGAATATGTAATCAATGCATCGGGTACATTCATGTTTAATCTAATTTCATGATAAAACTTTTCTGCCATTTCAGAAGTAAATGTATAATCGCAAAGCGTTTCAGCCTGATTAGCAAGAGTAACCCGATATACATTCGTTTTTGATACATCAATATCTGCATCCACCCAGGAAGTCGTATTTGAAATAGGTTCTTCATTCAATTTCACTTCCGTCTCACCGTCTACTGATTTATAAATATCAAAAGCAACATTAGACGGATCGGTCTTCAATAATCTCCAGCTAATCAATGCGGATGCAATCCCTGATGCGTTATTGGGATCAGAAGCCGAAATAGGATCATAACTCACCCACATGGCGCGGCTACCCGTTATGACTTCGGTCGGCAGAGGAGGCAATTCTTCTGTTTGATTGCCATTGTTCACTTCAACGACGGGGTCATTATCTGAGCAAGCAACTATAGCCAGCAAATAAAACAGCCCCAATATTATATAATGTATCTTCATTTCTTTCGTTTTTTATTCTATAAACATCCGTTCTATGCAAGAATATCCTATTTCTATTCATCAGTATTCCGGTTAAGTTACCAACCCGGATTCTGCTCCAAATTAGGATTTTTCGATTTTTCACTCTGAGGAATCGGGAAGAAATACATCTTATCATCCCAACTTCTTTCTTTTACCTTACGCTCATACGTATAAGTATCATCCCCATTTTTCGTAATTTTCATTTCAACAATGTTCTTGAAATGTTTGTCCCCCTCCTTCCAACGACGTACATCCCAAAAACGATGTCCTTCAAAAGCCAATTCTACCATACGTTCATTCTGATATTTCTTCCAGAAAGCATCATTGGTCATCCCTTGAGGGAATCCGGGCATTCCGGCACGTGTACGAACTACTTTGATAGCATCTACAGCCGAAGTTGTAAATTCACTGTCCGTTGCATACGGACTACCCAGATACTTATATACAGCTTCCGCATAATTCAAATAGAACTCTCCAAAACGGAACGTAATCCATGAATGATAGGTCTTTGAAGCTGTACCGGCACGCAAGTCTACTGCCGTCTGACAATACTTCTTCAGATAATAACCTGTCGGAGTTCCGCCACTCAAAGGTTCCGCATTTAATCCGCCCTGATAGGTTTGCAGAGGAACAGTATTCCAGTTAGGCCATTTTTCGTCTCCATTTTTGGCAATAGTCAGATAGAAACGAGGGTCGCGGTTGGTATAATAAGGATTAGTAGGATCGTAGTTATCCAACTCGTCCGGGCGCAACCCTGTATCCTTCATCTCATACGCATCCACCAGTGTCTGTGTGGGACAGTTTCCACCTTTACAATTTTCCAACCCTACCGGGAAGTTATATCCCTCAAAAGAATTAGTGGTAGTAGTGGCACGACGGAGAAAAATCAATTCACTAGTAGCGTCATTGTAATTATCCTTACTCCAAAGTGATGAATAATCCTCCACTAAGAGTTTTGCCTTTTCAGCAAATCCATTACTGTCATCTAAAATTTCCTTATTGGCTTTAGCTGCACGATACCACAGCTCTTTATTATCAGTCGGGTTAAACAAAGGACTTGCCGCATATAACGCTGCACGAGCTTTCAAGGCCAATACCGTTTTACGGTTGGCACGTCCTGTTTCCGCCGGACTACTAGGCAATGCCATATCTCCCAGTTTACTGTAATCGACAATAATCTTATCCTTTATATCATCACATTCGGCTATGATATAATCAAAAATCTCCTGTGCCGGTCTGCGCGACAATGTATTCGATTCTTCGGCTGTTAATATATGGTCGCTAAACGGCACATCTCCATATTGCCGTACCAAGTTAAAGTAGAAATATGCACGAAGGAAACGCACCTCATACTGGTAATTGGTATAACGGAACATTTGTTGTGCATAATCACTGTTCAAAGCCAACTCGGGAAATGTCAGTCCGGTAAACTTCTCCAGATATAAATTACAATTGGCTATCCCTTCATAACAGGACGTCCACATACTACTTTTAGCATTTGACGGACTCCAAGAACCATTGTAAAAATCTTCAATCTGATTTCCCGAATAAGCATATTCAGCCTCATCAGTAGCAGAACCAAGGATTGCCCCGCTATAGTTTCCAAAGTCCACATCCATGGACAAATAGATATTTGTTATCAGCCCTCCCACATTACCGAAGTTGAGCTTCACAAAATCCTCATCATAGTTATTGTACTCATGATATTCCATCTTATCTGAGCAGGAACCGAGTGTGACTACACACATCATTCCGTAGATAATGTTTTTCAGTTTCATTCTTTCGCTTTGTTTTTATGATTAAAAACCAATCGTAACACCGACTACTACACTCTTATTCAGCGGAGTCGCTACACCATAACATTCCGGATCTGCCACATCAATGTGATCTGAACAGAACAAGTCTGTTCCTCTAACATATAACTTGGCACTCCCCAATATCTTAGTCTTCTTCATCCATTCTTCCGGAAATCTGTAATACACCTCCGCGTTACGTAACTTCAAGAATGACCGGTCCGCCAACCAAACTGTATTAGCCTGATAGTTATTGGCATTACTCTGTGAACTCAAACGAGGATATTTGGCATTTTGATTTTCCGGTGTCCAACGATTCTCATAATAATGAGTAGAAAGTGTCGTATTATTTATCAACGGCCAAAACATACTCTTCGTATTCAAGACAGCAGAATAGTTACCTGTTCCCTGAAACATTACATCTACTCCAATCCCTTTCCATTCGGCTCCCAAATGGAAAGAATAATAAATTTCCGGAGCCGTCGTACTATAACCGATAGCTGTTTTATCATTGGCATCAATGATTCCGTCTCCATTCACATCTTTATATTTTATGTCTCCCGGCACTACCGTACTAAAGTTTTGCGGAAGGCTGTTTGCTATATCTTCTTTATCTTTGAAGAAACCTTCAGCTACCATTCCATATACTTGTCCCAACCGATTTCCTGTTTGCACAAGATTCTTATACAAACGCGGTTCTTCCAGTTGTTCCTTAATTTCATTCTTATTCCAAGCAAAATTACCGCCAAGGTTGAACACTACATCTCCTAACCGTTTCGTATAGTTAAGTCCTAGTTCCACGCCATAGCTATCAACGATTCCGGCATTCTCGAACGGAGCATCTACGCCCAACACATCGGTATATTTTCCTTCGGAAGAGACCCAAATATCTTTTCTCCGTTGATAATAGCCTTCTGCCGTCACATTCAATCCATTGAACAACATAGCATCAACACCAACATTATATTTATACGCTTTCTCATGTGTCGAATTAGCAGTTGCCAAGCGACCGATAATAGTACTTCCGAATTCAGAGTCGTAACTACTGTTAAACTTATATTGCGTACCGGTAGTCGTATAAATCTGGTCCCAATAGTCATATACGGTAGTACTTCCGTCTTTAGGCAGATAATCAACATTGATCACTCCAAACGAAGCGCGCAATTTCAAGAAGTTCACCCAAGACACATCTTTCAACCATTTTTCTTCCGAAAGTACCCAAGCAGCAGAAATGGTAGGAGAAAAAGCCCATTTATGTCCCGGTGCCAATAAACTGGAAGCCGAGCCAACCAATGCCAGATCCAAATAATAGCGATTAGAGAAACCTACATGATTATACCAAGAAACATTTTGCCGATAAATAGTAGTGTTCAGACCGTATGAATCACGATATTCATAATCCCATTTCAATTGAGAATACACATCCCACTTTTGGAATGAACGATTATAATCTACACTACCTGCAAAATTAAATTGACGCGCCCAATTGTCAATACCCGCACCCGAACCCATTTCACTGGATTCGCCACCTGAAATGGCAGTATAAAACGGCCCGTTAGTTGTCCAGCTTGTTGCATAACCGGCATACGTATAAGTCTTGCTATGGTCTTCTAAAATATTGGAATAGTTATCATAAGCTAAACGAAAATTAGCTCCCAATCCTTTCAGCAAACCAGACAAATCTTGTGATAAGGTAAGGTCGGTAAACAAACTGCGAGAGTGTCCTTTAGAATAAGCAGCTCCCTGCGATTGTGCGACAGGATTCGACGTGCCCGCCCAAGTGGTACTTCCTCCCCAACTGCCATCTTCCGTACGAACCGGAAAAGCTGCAGAAGGAATCGAATAAATCATATCCCATAAGTTAACCGAAGCCCCCGGAATCCGAGATTCGGATAATGTTCCGAGAAGATTTAACTTCAATTTGGTAGTGCCCGTTAAATCAATATCCAGATTTGTACGCAAATTAGCACGTGAATACATATTCTGTGTAGAATATCCGTCATTTGCATTCGGGGTCTTGATAAACCCTTTGTCTGTTAATAAATTCGCCATAGTATAGTAGCGGAACTTTGTTCCTCCTCCACGGAATTCGATCGTGTATTTATTAGAAACTCCTCTGTCTTTAAAGGTTTCATCAATCCAGTTCACATTAGGATAGAGATAAGGGTACATACGGGAAGCTCCTCCACTGCCTACTCCATTACGGAAAGCGTCGACTTCTTCCGGAGTATATCGAGCTCCCAAACCTTCATATCCACGCGCTTCATTCACAGCAGAAGCATACGTAGCCGCATCTACAAATTCCGGACGTCGAGACTGAGTGTTAATGATGTGATCATACGTAAACGTTATCTCTTTTGTTTTGTACTTACCACGCTTCGTCGTAATCAAGATCGCACCGTTCACTCCTTTGTATCCGTACAATGCCACAGCCGCAGCATCTTTCAGGACGGAAACGGATTCTACTTCTTCCGGACTCACCAAGCTCATGTCTCGTTCCAAACCGTCAACCAGCACAAGCGGTGTACTACTTGACAAGCTCTGCAAACCACGTACATAAAAGGTAGGATCTGCCATTAAACCTGTACTAGCTGCATTCTGCAAAGTAGTAAGACCCAATCCATATCCATATAAAGAATTGGATATATTCCGGGAAGACCGCTTATTAAACTCTTCATTATAGGTGGTAGAAACAGCTGCTGTTGATTCATGACGATTGAATGTCCGGTTAGCTCCCACATCAATAGTCTGAGCTGCATATCCCATCACAATAGTCATCGGACCATCAGCCTTTACCACAACTGTGGTAGAGCCTTTGTCGGCAGAAAAGACACTCAAGCGTTGTCCCTTCTCGACCGCAATCTCAAATTTACCATCTTTATCAGTTTCAACCCGGGTCTCCACTGCGCCACCTTCCACATTAACGGACGCTCCATAGACTGGGTTTCCCGATTTATCAACAACAATACCTATAATGTTGTTGTCTGTATTCTGCGCTCTGACCGGAATGCTCAAACAAACTAGTAAAGCCAGTATCAGAATCTTATTTTTTCTCATATAAATCAATATTCAAGTATTGTTTTAATCTGTTTCGTTGTCTCACATTACCAACCCGGATTCTGAATCAATCCATACCCTTTGTTAATTTCCGTTTGCGGGAATGGAGAAAGATACCATTTGGAATCAAATCCGTATGTCCACCAACGACGAACCGGTTTAGATAATTCAAACCTTTCATATTCAAATCGAGTAGGTTGCAATGCTCCTTTGTTCTTATCTCCTTCATTCCATTTTGTATTACCTGTCATGCGATTACCGGCATCATCCAAACGATAGGCAAGTAATCCATGCAGACGTTTCTCGAAACGATCGGCACGTTTGTAACGGACAAGATCAAAGTAACGGCTATCTTCAAGCCCCAATTCCCGAACACGTTCACACAGCAATTCTTCCAATAAGGCAGCTTTGTCAGAAAGTAAATTCTTATCTGTAACACACTCCGCCAAATCTTTCTTCAATCCCACGCGGGCACGTACTATATTCATTTGGTTAATAGCCCCCCGGTGATCGTTCTTAGCTTGAAGCAAAGCCTCCGCATAAGTCAAATAAATATCAGACAAGCGAAGATAAACCCACTGCGTATACTGACGTTGGTACTCAGTTCCCAAATAATATTTCATATTTTTATAACCGGTCGCATAGTTACCAGATTCAAGTGCCGCATTTTGTCCTTCATCGTATCCTCCTACCCACAATTCATAAGGTAAACCGGACATCGTTCCGGCACTCCAGTCTAACATCTTCGGTAGTCCATTCACCATGCAATGCTCATACAGACGAGGGTCACGAGTTAATACGATTTCCGACAATAGTTGTTCTCCATTTTTAAATGTTCCGGTCAAGAACATTTCATCCAACTTACCTTCTGTTTCCGCCTTTTTCCAGTCAAACGGAGTGCCGTCGGCCCATGGGAACATCTCCACATATTCCTGTGTAGGCGGATATTCAGTACGGCAAAGTGACGGAACAGCCCAAGAATGCCACATATAAGAACTTGAGTTGAAAGCGTCCGACATATTCGTGCGAACAGAATGTAAGACTTCCTTGCTGTTCTGACGAATATACCCCATACGATATGCCTGACGATACTGTTCCGGTGTTTCTTCCGAAGCCTTATTCAGGCTATACCCGCCTTGACTCTCCAGCTCTTTAAAGAATGCTTCACAAGCCTTCAAACAGTTATCCCAAAGTTCCGCATGATAGCCGCCGTACCATACCAGACGTTGCTGTTCAGCCTCTGAGTTTCCTCCTGCATATCCGTTGACATCGTTAAACAACGGAGAAGCGGCAAATTGCCAGATTTTGCATTTCAATGCCATCGCACCAGCCTTTGTCCAGTGTCCGGCCTTGCTAGCAAGATCGGCATCAGCATAAGCCCACACCAACCCGCCGGAATTGATAGCATCATCCAACATCTTTATCATGTAGTTAACAGTCTCCTCTACCGTAGCACGGGGGATTTCATAACCTGACTCCGTACCGGTGAATGAAGCATATAACAATGGAAGACCTCCATAATGACGGAACATATCAAAATAGCGTGCTGCAATCAAGCATTTAGCTTCTGCCACCAACTGAGTTTTTTCAGCATTATCCATACCCGGCACTCTATCTATATTTTCCATTAACAACCAACACCAACGCACTACTTCCCATACCATTTCCCGTGTATATGGGAAAATATCCTCGTTTCTACCATAATTAGCATTGTGAATTCCCATATAATACTGTTTATACACACCAGCATCGCTAAAATAAAGTGACCAGCAATCTGTTAGTGCATCTTTCTTTCCTAAATAAGGGCTGGAAGAATCTGGAATATTACCATTACTGTCTGTATTATAAGGTAATCCATAATACTGCCTACTATAACAGGTATTCAAAAATTGGCGCGTATATTCAGCGCTATTGAATACTGTATCAATAGTTGCATTTCCGCCCGGTGCCTTATCTAGAAAAGAGTTTCCGAATTTAATTTCGTCCACACATGAAGTGGAAACCAGACTAATTACCGCTCCCATCATCGCACCGATAAACCATTTATTTTGTAATTTCATTGTATCTTTCCTTTATCAATTTTAGAATCCTAATTTCAAGCTCAACGTATAAGTCTTGGACAATGGATAAGAAGGTGCATTAGTAGCTCTTGCTTCCGGATCACCCCACAAATAAGGAGTTATAGTCCACAGATTATATCCCGCAAAGGCCAACTGACATGTATTCAGTCCAAGTTTCTTCATCAATGGGAAATGAAAATTGTATGCTACCTGAAGGGTCTTTAAGCGCAAATATTTTGCATCCTTCTCATACAAAGTAGAAGTAGCATAGTTGTTCGTTGAATTTTCAATGGTAGCCCTCGGATACTCCGAAGATTGTGACGGATTTTCCGGTGTCCATGTATGGTCTAAATGGTATGCCAACAATCCTCCCTGCTCACTATTGGAAGATGAATAAAACGGTTGACGAAATACATCCGAAATCATACGACTTACATTCCAGGCCCCTGTCCATTGAGTACTTATTTCCAGATTCTTCCAACTGAATCCTAAATTAATACCTAGCATATATTCAGGATCGTCTGTAAAGCCATAGTCATAACTTGCATCATTTGCATCAATCTTACGGTCACCATTCAAGTCTACATATACTGCATCTCCATTTTGAAGAATACTCTCGTGAGTGGGGAACGGACGATTAAATGTCTGCTCATATAGCGCAGGTGTATCCTCATCATAGAAGCGCCAGAAAACATATTGACTACGCGAACCAATACGGTGTCCCTTCTGATATTGATATAAATTATTCTGCGGGGCTTCCTTCTTTTCAAGAATCTCATTCTGATTATAAGAAAGGTTAATACCCGCCCAATAACGGAAATTATCGCCAATCTTATCGTTCCATTTTAAAGAAAGTTCCCAGCCCCAACTGTCTACACTTCCTAAATTTGAATAGGGAGTAATGAACCCTAACATTCCCGGAGCTGTACCATCACGCAAAAGGATGTCATTACGACGTTCTTTATAATATTCAAAGGTTGTTTTCAGACGGTCATCAAGGAAGTTAATATCAACACCATAGTTCCGTTTCAGAGCTTTTTCCCATGTCACAGCAGCATTATTCTTAGCTACCTCACGTGCCCCTAGACTAACAGTACCATTATCTGTACCGAATCCATATCCCCAAGCGTTAGTCGCTCCTCCACTTGCTGTTACACGATTCGCCAAATCACCTAAACCGACATTATATGGATCAGCCATATACATAAATCGCGATCCCCCAATATTATCGTTACCTACTAAACCGACACTGGCACGTAATTTCAAAAAGCTAACTACCGACTTCAAAGGACGGAAAAACTTCTCTTCACTCATCACCCAACCTATAGAACCAGCCGGGAAATAAGAAAAGCGCAAATCGGACGCAAAGTTTTCCGAACCGTTATAACCCACATTAAACTCTGCCATATAGCGACTCTTCCAATCATAAGTGACACGTCCGACTAATCCGACATATCCATGAGGAATGTCCGAATATACTTTCGGATAATATTCTTTCTGTTGATTATATAAGAATAAAGCTGTTACTGTATGATCACCAAAAGTACGATTATAATTAAAGCTAGCTTCCATATACCAATTACGCGCTTTACCTGTAGTATACGAATACTTCACATCCGTATTCTCTCCAAACTTACGATAAGCAATACTACCGTCATCCATCAATACAGGGGTGTATGTAGCTACAGACCCACCAGAACCGACTTTATTAACTGTAAATGAGCTGTTATAAGATCCCTTCACTTTAAAAGAAAGTCCCTTAGTCAAGAAGTCCATTTTTTGGTCTAAAATCACATCCACATTCAGCGAATTGTTACTGGTCTGGCTGAATCCATTTCCATAATATCCCATACCTGTACCTCCAGTAAATGGTAATTTCAGCCCGTCCGAATAAGTCTCATCGCTCGAATTTACTAATTTTCCGTCTATGATTCCCGGACTGGAGAAAGGAGTAGCATAATACATATTTTTAATCAATCCGGAAGATCCCTGACTCGTACGCGGTTGATCTGAATTATTCACATTACCACTAATATTGAATGACAAAGTAGTCGTTTTAGTGACATCCATATCCAAGTTTGTACGATAGTTAAACCGACGGTACTGATAGCTTAAATTATAAGGAAGATCAAACTCACTAAAAAGTCCTCCTTGCGTATAAGCACCTGCAGAGATGAAATAACGTACTTTATCTGTTCCTCCCGAGATGTTCAGATTATGCTGGCTCTGAAGCGTAGAGCTTTTCATAATATAGTCAGCCCATTGTATATTTGGGAAACGAATAGGATCGGAACCATCTGCAAATTTTTGAATCACTCCATCACTAAATAAGGCAGATTTGCCATCACCGGACATCATTTGATTATGAAAACGGGCATAGTCATAGGAACTTGCCTGTTCTACCATTTTTGTAGGCATCAATACAGAAGCAGAAGTAGTAAACGAAATTTTCGCCTTTCCTTCCTTTCCTCGTTTAGTTGTAATCAAAATGACCCCGTTTGCTCCACGAATACCAAATACGGCTGTTGCCGAAGCATCTTTCAAGATAGAAATGGATTCAATTTCATTCGGGTCGATATCACTCATACTTTCACGATCCACACCGTCTACCTGAATTAACGGTGAAGAATTTTCCCAAGTAGCTTTACCACGAATAAAAATTTCAGCGGCATCCGCTCCCGGCTCACCGGAATATTGTACGGTAGTCAAACCTGTCATCTGCCCTCCTAATACATTGGAAACCGAACCTACAGATACACGGGTCAATTCTTCTCCCTTCACACTGGCGATAGCTCCTGTCATAGTCACTTTCTTCTGCGTGCCATAAGCTACAATCTCCACCTCTTCAAGAGCAGTCACATCCTCTACCAGGATGATTTTCATATCATTTTTTGCTACAACTGTTTTATCAGTATAACCTATAAAAGATACTTTCAGTTTAGTACCGGGACGTACATTTATTCTAAATACACCGTCAATGTCGGTAATTGTACCGTTAGATGTTCCTTCCGCAAGTACACTTGCTCCAATTATCGGTTCGCCTTGGCTATCTACTACTGTTCCTTTTATAGTACTTTGCTGCTGTACAACTTCGATGGCTGCCGAAGCTGTTTGCAATCCCCATGCAGGTGCAAAAGTTGCTATAGTGAAAAACAGAGCGACAGGTAAGGTTGTCCCCTTTATAAAGTTTTTCTTATTCATATATGTATATGTTCATGATATAAGTATAGTTGACGGACTTTATATACCGTCATGTTTATTTTAGAATGCGAGCATCATACGGAAATAGCCGGCGCATGAAGCACGTTCACAAGTGACGTGAAAGCTTCCATTTCCCATGCTATGTGTCCATTGATTGACTGCAGAACGCTGTGTACTACTCCAATAGTGCCCAGCAGCCTTGTTATTTACAGGTAGATCAGAAGTAACCATCTTATCACCATTTACTTTCTGAAGACTACTATTAATACCACTCATATTCTTGGCAACCTGATCCCAGCACATCACAGAAGGTAGATACCAAGGAGTTACACCAGAAGGAACGGCTTCTGCTTTACGATAAGCCATGATATAGTCATAAACATAATCACAAGTAGATGTACTACCCATTCCTTCGTAACACATAGTAAGTATTTTTGTGTTATTATACCCCATCAATGCGGGAAAAACCTTTGATGCATCATTTTTGTTAACATCCCTCTCGGTGTTACAACCTACAAACTTATCCTTCCAATCTTCATCTGAATTAAACCAATCTGAGTAATAACCAGCCTTACTAGAATGAAACATTTGCAAGGCAATATCGTTTTGTTCATCATCTTTTACCAATGAGTTCTTTGTAGATAATACTATCCCATGCGTACAAGCGGGGAAGTCACGACGCAAAGCATCAATCTCTGCAGAATAAAGTTCGGGATGTGTTACACTGGGCTGTGAATTACCCACATAACAAACAATACCAATCACATTCTCCGGCACCGCCTCCGCATCTACAGAAACTATTTTTCCGTCCGCACAAAAATAATCCCCTACCTGCAAAGTATGGTTAATCTTACTCTTATCTTCGATGGTATACATCTTCGCTGTTCCTCCTTCCAAGGTACCTTTAGCTTCATATTCCATTTCACTTACCCCTGTATAAGTACCCTTTATGGAGAATTCCTTATTCGGGTTAACCAAAAAGCGGTATGTATCCGTACTTTCCTGATAATAAGGAGTTGCTTGAGTATTGTTCACTGTAAACGAACCGGCAGCCAAAGGTAACAGATAATCATCTATACCGCCATTTGTAAAGCTATAGGTCAAATTAGGCATCTTTACTACCGCAAGAGCCATCCGATGTTGCATAGTAAAAGCGATCTGCCCTTTCAAACGATCCCCCTGAACACTACCCGTACTGGTCATCAAATCATATTGTGTATAATTTCCTTCATTTTGTTCACTGCCTATTTTCCAATTGTTGACGTATGTTTCAAAAGGATCCACCTTCGTCGGATCAAAAGTCACATTCGCATTATACGGATAGTATGCATAAAAAGTCATCCGCTGAAATTGTGAACCTTTGTATTCAATAGGATCCCCTCCATCAGTCAATTCCCAATAGCCATCTGTCAGTGTGAATTTCCGATTCTTGATATCCTCTACCACCGTTTCTCCTCTTACCGCAAATATACCGATAGCATCTCCGTTAGAAAATCGGGTAGTATATCCATTCTCTGTAGCACGTGTCTTACCACTTTCGTCCATAAATCCTTCATCAGACACACTAATCTGAAATCCCTGCAAAGAATCCGGGGTTTCTCCGGTCAGTTCTTCATTTTGCGAGCAAGACGCAACTACGGCTGCGCCAGCCAGAAAAAGCATTGATATATAATTATATATTTTCATAAATCTCATGTTTATATTTTTAGCATTTTTATCTATATTAGATTGGTAAACAGATCACTTCACAACAGGCTGTGGAGTTACGGTTTCTTCTGTAATATTCCAACTAGGATTGGTTATCTCTGTTCCAGTTTCAGCTATACTCGGGTCGGATGTTATAGGATCGTGGTTTTCATCCTCCCATCCTATTATTTGCGTTTGTTCTGTAATCGTCAACACATAATTATTGTCCTCGTATTTATTTGTCTTGATGATGTAATTATAAGAAAATCCTGATTTCAGTTCTGTCAAGTTAGCAAACTCGGCTTCATAAAGATAACCGTTCATTCTAGCTTGGATAGTTACTTTGCCTTGCACCTTCTGTGGCAGTAAAATAGCTTGTACTGTATAATTATCCTGCTCTCCTATTTTATCCCAATATATATCATCTTCGTCCGTAACAGGGTCTTCACTGACTGTTGTCTCCCCTGTTTTAGGATTAAATGTACCATTATTCTTAAGCCCAATAAGATAGCAAGTTATATCTGCTAAGTCCACACCTTCGCCAGCTTGAAACTCCAATCTAATACGACTCATCACATGATTGAATGCTAATGTCACGTTCGGGGTTTGTGATGTAGCCTTCCCTTTGGCAAAAAGAAAATCTATCTTCGCACGTTCTTCTGCTGTAGCTTGATTGTCACTGGCTGTAGTCACTTCCAATACAGGTTGTTCTTCACCTGATGTACCAGAAAATGGAGCGTATGCCACTACATCATACTCTCCGGAACCTAATACCCAAATCTCTTCTGCATTTCCTCCTTTTGCTGCAAAAAGACCATTGCCCTTGTATTTGTAATGAATATTCACTTGTTCCGTACCACAAGTGATTCCTACCGAGTCTTCTGCCTCCCAGTTTGTTTCCGTAGCTCTTGTAACAAGATTGCTAGCCTCATGATTGTTTATTACTGCACTAAAAGAAACTTTCGCTCCCGTATCACCGGTAAACTGAATATCAGTTTCTTTAATATCGTTGCTACATCCTGCTAAAAGTAGTAAGGCAACAGCAGTTGTGACATAGTTTTTTTTCATACCATGTTTTTTAAAGTTAAACATATTTTTGTTGATTAGTAAAATCGTCGTAAAGTAAAAAAGACAATGGCTGCATTCTTTTCCAACCAGCAATTGAAATAAATGAAGCATTTTTTTTGTTGTTTTCCATATCTATTAGGTACATCTGTTAAGTTAAACAAAAGTTAGATTCTCTTTTTGGCATAACCACCTGTGAATCAAACGACTACATATAGACAGCAATCAATTGAGGATAGGATTTGAACAATTAGTACCATTAATATCTTTTTTGCCTATTATGAGTTATCCGGCATGCGAATCTTTCTTCGTTCCACTATAGTTATCTTTGCGTTTGACTATAGTTATCCGCAAGGGTAACTATAGTGTACTTTGCGGATAACTATAGTGGAACGAAAAAAAGATAGCGATCGGAATGAAATCGATTAGTAAAAGAAGGAAATAAAAATAGCAGTGAAAAACTATCTATACTATAGCAATTGGTCAAGTACGGCACGGAACACCTTATCGGCATGTTCTTGCATAATCTTAATATAATTAAAGATAGGACGGTTATTTTTCATACTGTGTCCGATACAGTATTCTATTTTTTCAATTTGAATGCCTAAATCATATCCGTGTTGTGCAAATGTCTTTCGGGCGGAATAGTAAGTAACCTTTTTCTTTACCCCCGAAAGTTCTGTTACCTTATTTATATGTCGGAAGACTAAACTATATATTTGTTTATAAGATGAATATTTACCAAATTGCAAATGCCCATTTCTCGACATATATTTATCTATAAGCACTTTTGCTTCAGGCTGCAAAGTAAATACAATTTCATTTTCTCCCTTCTTGCTATTGCGTGTTTTGTGACGCACATAACGCATATCGTTCTTATTTTTAAAATCATATGCTAATAAATCTCTCAGGTTGATACCGCCTAAATAATAGGTAAGCATAAAAATATCTCTCACCATGGATAAAGAAGACTTTAAAAGCCGGACATCACGTATTCTCTTCAGTTCATCTATTGACAAATCAAGTTCCCGCACATTACTTGTCGGCATCTTAAAGAGGACAAAAGGATGAATGGAGTAAGATACATAATTCATCTTACCGGCATAATTTACTATCACCTTTATTAAAGTCAGATATATTCTGATAGTTGTATCTGCCAGATTCTCCTCGTGAAGAACTTTGGCAAATCCTTGGATATGTATAGGTGTCAATTGAATTAAAGGAAAATCCCCTTTCATATATTTGACTAATCTTTCGGAAGCTATCTTATAAAGTTTATAAGATTTCTCCCGCTCTTCTCCTTTCATGAAATTCATGTATTCTTTTGCAACAGCTTGAAAGGTTATACCTTTTTTCTTTTGTTCATAAGTAATTATACGTATAAGTTCGGTACATGAAATTGCTGGTAAATAGCTGATCGATGTAACAATTTCTTCATACTCATTGATTAGTTTCCGAAGACAGGCATTCATATTCGCTGCATTCTCATGCCTTACTACTCGACCATTTTTTAGTTGATTGGCAGAATCCAAAGTAAATTGGGTAGATATATATCTGGTTTGAGAATGATGTGCTACGGCTATCCTTATTCGATGTCTGCCATTTGATAATTTTTTAGTTGGAACAACTACAATTGAAAAATTCGCCATATCATTTTTAGGTTTATAAATTACTATTTTCCATACAATAAAATAGAAACAAAAAGGTTCATAGTCATTAGGTACTAATCGAAAATCGCTCCTACAGCATGGAATATCGTGCAAAAGACGGTATTTTCCATGCATTTGTACGATTCTGCATTGCTATATCTTGATTAAGTCGTTATGTTTGCAACACTTTTTCACAGGTAGAGTGTGAAAAATTACTTTTAAAAAGAGAATCTAACTTTTGTTTAACTTTATAATAAATATGCTATGTAAATATAGAAATATCACACAATATATTATACTACTAAACCTCTATAAAGTACTACGTTACAGGAATATCCATATAAAAAGAAACAAAGAGTCTTCATTAGAGGATAAAAAGATAAATCAACAATAAAGGATCTATAAACCAATATTTATAACTTAATAATTAAAGTATGAAAAGCAACAAAAAAGGTAATCACCTGTATGCCTATAAGGATACTATCCGACGGCTATTTCTTCTCACTTTGTTCTCCTTTTTAATAGTAGAATCCTATGCCCAAAACAAAACGATTTCGGGTACGGTTACAGATTTTACCGGAGAACCGGTTATTGGTGCCAGTGTGTTGGTTAATGGTACTACTAATGGTACAATTACTGATTTAAATGGCAAGTTTTCTCTTTCCAATGTACCAACCAAAGGTACAATCACTATCACTTATATAGGATACAAAAAGCAAGAAGTATCCGTAGCAGGAAATACTAACTTCAAGATAACTCTTCAAGAAGATACTGAAACGCTGGATGAAGTAGTAGTTGTGGGCTACGGTGTACAGAAGAAAAGCGATGTAACTGGCGCTATGGCCCGCGTAGGAGAAAAAGAATTAAAAGCAATGCCTGTAAGAAATGCATTGGAAGGAATGCAGGGCAAAACAGCAGGTGTGGATATTACATCTAGCCAACGTCCCGGAGAAGTCGGTAACATTAACATTCGTGGGCAACGCTCTATTAATGCAGAACAAGGACCACTGTATGTCGTAGATGGTATGGTAATTCAAAATGGAGGTATTGAAAACATCAATCCTTCCGACATTGAAGCTATTGACATTTTGAAAGATGCTTCGGCCACAGCCATTTATGGTTCACGTGGTGCCAATGGTGTAATTCTCGTAACTACCAAGAAAGGCAAAGAGGGAAAAGTAACCCTGAACTATTCAGGTACTGTTACTTTTGAAACATTACATGATGTCACAGAAATGATGTCTGCCACAGAATGGCTGGATTATGCTCGCCTAGCCAAATACAATGCGGGTTCTTACGCTTCGGCCACTCCAACTTTTGAAGCAGATAAAGCAGCATTCGGCAGTGTAAGCGCTTCGTGGAAGAATATCGAGCAAGCATGGTCAAATGGCAATTATGATCCCTCAAAGGTCGGCTCCTACGACTGGGCATCTCACGGCAAACAGACGGGTATCACCCACGAACATACCTTAAGTGCCTCCGGAGGTTCGGACAAATTCCAAGGTTATGCTTCATTCGGCTATCTAGATCAAAAAGGAACACAACCAGGACAAGCCTATGAACGTTATACATTAAAGACATCATTTGACGTAACTCCTGTTGATTGGTTCAAAATGGGTTCTTCAATTAACGCATCATATTCTACTCAAGACTATGGATATAGTTTCTCTAAATCCGTAACTGGTTCCGGTGACTTCTATAGTGCATTAAGAAGCATGATCCCATGGACTGTGCCTTACGATGAAAATGGGGAATATGTCCGTTATCCAAGCGGTGACGTAAATATCATCAACCCCATCCGGGAATTAGACTATAATACCAATCAACGCCGTACTTTCCGTGCTTCTGCCAGCATGTACTCACAAATTGATTTCGGAAAAATTTGGAAACCACTGGAAGGTTTATCCTATCGTCTTCAGTTTGGTCCCGAATTTCAATTTTACACTCTAGGAGTTGCTAACGCTGCTGATGGCATCAATGGAGATGGTAACAACGGTGCACAATATAAGAACGAACAAAAGCGTGCATGGACATTGGATAACCTGATCTATTACAATAAAACTCTAGGTCAGCATAATCTAGGAATGACATTGATGCAATCCGCTTCTGCCTATCATTACGAGATGGGAGATATGAGAGCCACCAATGTAGCCTCGTCGGATGAGCTTTGGTATAATATGGGATCTGCCGGTACATTGAATTCCTTTGGTACTGGACTAACCGAAACTCAGATGGCATCTTATATGGTTCGACTGAACTATGGTTACAAAGATAAATACTTGTTAACGGCATCTATGCGTTGGGATGGTGCCTCTCAATTAGCCGAAGGGCACAAATGGGCAAGTTTTCCTTCTGCAGCTATTGCATGGAGAATGGATCAAGAAGATTTCATGAAAGACATCAGTTGGTTGAATCAGTTGAAACTTCGTGTAGGTATGGGTGTCACAGGCAATGCAGCTATCAAAGCATACGCAACCAAAGGTGCCATCACCGGTTTATACTATAACTGGGGACAAAGTGATTCATCTTTAGGTTATGTACCTTCCGATCCTTCACAAAAAGAGCCTGCTAAAATGGCTAATCCAACCTTAGGCTGGGAACGAACTACACAATACAATGTCGGTATTGACTATGGCTTCTTTAATAACCGACTCACCGGTAGTATTGATGCATACAAAACAAAAACCAATGACTTATTATTAGAAATGTCAATCCCTTCATTAACGGGTTATGTTTCTACGTATGCCAATGTGGGTAAAACATCCGGATATGGTATTGATTTGCAAGTAAATGCAATACCAGTACAAACCAAAGATTTTACCTGGAGCACTACTTTAACATGGTCTATGGATAGAAACCGAATTGACGAATTATCTAACGGCAGAACTGAAGATGTGAATAACAAATGGTTTGTCGGTGAAGAAATCGGTGTTTATTACGACTGGGTATATGATGGAATATGGAAAACGGAAGAAGCTGAAGAAGCTGCTAAATACGGACGTAAGCCAGGACAAATCAAAGTAAAAGATTTAAATAATGATGGTGCAATAGATGCTAACGATGACAAGCAAATTGTAGGGCATACACGTCCACGCTGGACAGGTGGATGGAGCAACACTTTCAGCTATAAGAATTTTGAGCTTTCCTTCTTTATTCTGTCACGCTGGGGATTCACAGTCCCGCAAGGAGCTGTAACGCTCGACGGTCGCTATATGCAACGTAAAGTAGACTATTGGGTGGCTGGTACAAATGAAAATGCAAAATACTATTCACCCGGCTCCAACGGCGAAGGAGCCGATGCTTTCAACAGTGCAATGAACTATCAAGATGGATCGTACATTAAAGTACGTAATATTTCATTGGGCTATAATTTTACCCCGCAACAATTAAAGAAGTTGGGTATCAATAATCTGAAGCTATATGTTCAAGCCATGAACCCATTCAATATCTATAAGGCATGTGACTTTTTAGATACAGACTTGGTAAACTATGACAATAATACCAAGACATTTGGTTCACCTACCACTTTGAAGAGTTTTGTAATAGGTGTCAACATCGGAT
>ERZ780135.280-NODE-280-length-37579-cov-3.373521_pt1 | contig 37579 bp, 27 predicted proteins | sample MGYA00511946_ERZ780135 | MGnify/ENA primary metagenome ERZ780135 (study PRJEB29588, sample SAMEA2151034) | human gut metagenome | biome: human gut; feature: human-associated habitat; material: faeces | place: Denmark | collected 2008/2010 ... | reverse complement strand
TCCTAAAATAAAAAATATTTCTTATGATTGTTATACGGATGCTACAAGTATTATTCATTTAGCAAAAAGAATAGCCTGTGCATATTATCACAATTATAATAAACAAATATCCAATTATAATAAGACCTATTTAAAAAATAAATGTAATGAATTGTATTGTTTGATTAACATATATGATTTAGATATTATTCAAAATACGGAATTGTTAGTGGTAGCTTATATGATCGTTGAATTTTGTGCAATTAAATTCAACGATTTAGAAATCCAAGCAAATATCACTATAATCAGACTTGTAATAGAAAATATTTATGCAATTGAAACTGTGGAAGAATCAAATGCAATTGAAAATTATTTATTAATCAGAGAACTTTTGGAAATATATTTAAAAAAACTAATCAAGATTATCTAGTATTAATAATCTCATTTTTTGTTCATTTAGATATTTGATAACGAAATTAACGGTTTTTTCAATGTTTTCATAAGTTGATATATTATCCGGTAATTTAGGAATATCACCTTTTTCTTCATTAAAAATTCTTTTTGCTTGATATCCGCTATTATAAATCGGAAAAATATTTCTATTGAATTTTTTTGCGATTAAATATTCCTCATACATACCAGATTCCATTTTATCGGGATTGTTAGGATTAAATTTGAATTCTGCACCACCAATAAAAAGACAATTTTGCACCTGATTTATCATATTTTCTCTGTATTGTGGATATAAATTTCTTTTTCCTAAAGGAAATGGGCGTACACAAATATATTTGTCAAAATCCACACAAAAATAAGATGAATCGTTATAATGTAATTTGTTTTCTGTTTCTATAATTGTTTCTATTAATAAATTACCAATACCATAGCCAAAACCATTTATAATTTTGTATCCTTTTTCAAATAACTTTAGAGATAATTTTTTTAATAAATCATTTATGTTTTCGTCATTTTTGAAATTGCTACCTGATATAAAAATATTATTAAAACGTATTAATTTTTGCAAATTATCATATATTCTTGGCAAATCATAAGAAAATTTATTTATTAGCACTGTATGAATATTATATCGTTTTAATTCTTCTATTTTTAGATTTTGAAGTTTTTCTTCTATAGATCCGACCTGCTTTTGTTCCATAAAACAATAATGTCTAGGTAAATTTTCAAAAACTGATTTAAGTTCGGCTATGCAATCTAAAGCCACCCTATCATTAAAACTATATCCCACAAATAAAAAACTTTTTGTCATCAATGCCCGCTTCAGTTTTTCTAATATTTTCGCTCTGGATAATCTTATTTTTTCAAAATTTTCCTTTGTAAATATAAGATCTTTTTGATGATTTCTCGTACCATTAACTTTATAAATTATATTATCATAATTAGAAATTTGGTTCATATCATCTTCATGATATAACGAAATATAACTATGTGATAACCTTATTAGCTCTTTTTCTATTGCATCATCAAAATTTGTTGTCCAAATATTTTTAAATGGCAATTTTAGTAACTCATTTAATAAATCATTATTTTTATATTTGTTTTCCAAATGGGAAGATAAAAACGCATTGAATTGATGCTTTCCAATTTGATTTTGATAGAATTGAGCAATAATTGTATTTTCCAAACCATATTCATTAATGATATCAAATGATAATTCGTTCTTATCTATACCTAAATTTGCAAGTATCTCATCAGTAATATTTCCCCAAAGAGGCATTCCAGAATCAATGGTTGCTCCAGCTCCGATAAACAAACAGCCTTCGTTGTTTTTTAAAATGTTTGAGTAATCATTTAAAAATTGAGATACTTTCATTAATACACCTCATATAATTATTAGTTATCCTTTATTTATTATTTTAATTATTTATTTTCAATTATCATATTTTCGCTATTTTGTCAACAGAAAATGCCTAAATGCAGAAAAATACGGCACAATTGCAAAAAAATTGATTAAACGAGTCAAAATTTATCGACTTTTGGCTTATGAACAATCATAATAAAATCAGATAATTTTGGAGGTTTTATTATGATAGAGATAGAAAAAGAAGCAAGGAATTACATTGAGGTTTGCAATAATTTAAAAGGACTGAGTTCCTTAACGATAAAAGCGTATAAAATTGATTTAAAACAATTTTGCTCATATATGCAAGGCAAAGATTGCTTTAGCAAGAATGAGCTAAATAAATATATAAATTCACTTCACCAGTGTTACAAACCGAAGACTGCAAAACGAAAAATTGCTTGTGTAAAAGCATTTTACAGGTATATGGAAATTGAGGATATTATTGAAATCAATCCTTTTCACAAAATCACACTCAAATACAAAGAGCCGATCACCCTGCCGAAAACTATTCCGATTGAGAACGTAAAAAGTATATTGAAATTTGGATATTTACAGCTTGATAATGCAAAAAGCAGTTATCAATATAAAATGGCACTAAGAAATGTTATAATTATTGAACTGCTGTTTTCTACCGGAATGAGAGTATCGGAAATCAGCAATCTAAAAAGAAAAGGTTTTGACCTCAACAGCAATACGATATACATTTACGGCAAAGGCTCAAAAGAACGCATAATGTGTATTGCTAATGTTAAAGTATCAAGACTTTTAAGTGAATATATTAAAATTTGTGATTTCAACAGCGAGTATGTTTTCATCAACAAATTGGAAAACAGATATTCGGAGCAATCTATAAGAAATATGATAAGTGATTATGCAAAAAGGAGCGGAATTAACTTACATATTACACCTCATATGTTCAGGCACACCTTTGCTACAGCACTTATGGATGAGAATGTCAACATAAGATATATTCAACAGTTACTCGGTCACAGTTCGATTACAACTACTCAAATTTATACCCATATCAGCACAAATAAAATTCGTCATATTCTTGAGGAAAATCATCCGAGAAATAAGATGAATTTGTGACACTTTCCTATCGCTTATTTAACGGCATTTTTGCTTGACGCAAAAAATACTTCGCAGAAGGTAAATTTGCGTAAATTTACGCAAATCTTTACGCAACTTTTACGCAAAATGGGTTAAAAAGTTATGATATTTTGCGATAAAATACGGCAAGCGAGAAATTCCATAAAAATAGCAAAAACCCGCTAAAACAGTGCGTTTTAACGGGTTGTGATAGGTTATGAAATTTTATTTGAAATTTCGATTAGCCGTTGATTTGCTTTGCGATTTCCTCTGCGAAGTTTTCTTCTCTCTTCTCAAGGCCGTCGCCCTTCATCATTCTGATAAAGCCGTTAAGTTTAATCTCTGTGCCGAGCTCCTTAGCAACTGAAGCTACATAGCCCTTAACGTCGCCCTGGAAAAGGTCGCTTCTTACGAATTCCTGGTCAACAAGGCAGTTTTCTTTATAATACTTGCCCATCTTACCTGCAGCAATCTTTGCAAGAACTGCTTCAGGCTTAGAAGCCATCTTAGGATCTTCCTTCATCTGAGCTGCAAGAATAGTCTTTTCATGCTCAACAACCTCAGCAGGAACTGAAGCCTCGTCAAGATAAGCAGGGCTCATAGCAGCAATCTGCATAGCAACATTCTTACCCATAGCATCAAATTCAGCAGTAGCTGCCTTTGACTCATCAGCAACGTCGAAGCCAACCATAACGCCTACTGAGCCGCCGCCGTGAATATATGTTGAAACAATACCGTCCATTCTCTCAAAACGACGAACTTTCATATTTTCGCCGATTGAAAGAACAAGGTCATTAAGAGTTTCTGTAACTGTTCTGTCTGTGCCGTCGAACTTTTCTTCCTTAAGAGCCTCAACGTCAGCAGGGTTTGTTGCAAGGATAGTCTTTGCAACGCCTTCAACGAAGCTCATAAATTTCTCGTTCTTAGCAACGAAGTCTGTTTCTGAGTTTACTTCTACTACAACGCCCTTCTTAGCTTCAGCATCATAATAAGGAAGAACTACGCCCTCAGCAGCAATTCTTGTTGCCTTCTTTGCAGCAGCTGCAAGACCTCTTTCACGAAGAAAGTCAACAGCCTTATCCATATCGCCATCAGCCTCAACAAGAGCCTTCTTACATTCCATCATACCAACGCCGGTCTTCTCACGAAGAGCCTTTACGTCCTGAGCTGTAAATGCCATTATATTATCCTCCTAAAAATAGTTATATGTTATATTAAATTATTCAGCAGCCTCTTCGCTTGCTTCTTCTGTAGCAGCTTCTTCTGCTGTGTCGTTACCGTCTCTACCCTCGATAACTGCGTTTGCAATAGCGCCTGCGATAAGCTTTACTGCACGGATAGCGTCATCATTACCAGGGATAACATAGTCGATTTCATCAGGGTCACAGTTTGTATCAACGATAGCTACGATTGGTAAACCAAGCTTCATAGCCTCTGATACAGCGATTCTTTCCTTACGTGGATCAACGATGAACATTGCGTCAGGAATCTTCTTCATCTCTGTGATACCGCCAAGGTACTTCTCAAGCTTCTCGATTTCAAGCTCAAGACCAACAACTTCCTTCTTAGGAAGAAGGTCAAATGTGCCGTCCTCTCTCATAGCCTTAAGCTGAGCAAGACGAGCAACTCTGCCACGGATAGTCTTGAAGTTTGTAAGCATACCGCCAAGCCATCTTGCATTAACATATGGCATAGCGCAACGCTCAGCCTCTTCCTTAACTGACTCCTGAGCCTGCTTCTTTGTACCTACGAAAATGATTGAGCCGCCTTCTGCAGCGAGGTCACGAACGAACATATAAGCCTCATCAAGCTTCTTAACTGTTTTCTGAAGGTCGATGATGTAAATGCCGTTACGCTCTGTGAAGATGTATTCAGCCATTTTAGGGTTCCATCTTCTTGTCTGGTGTCCAAAGTGAACACCTGCTTCTAAAAGCTGTTTCATTGAAACTACGTTTGCCATTATTATTTCCTCCTTTAAGGTTAATTCCTCCACACCGAGTATGGCAAAAGCCCATAAAAATCACCTAAGGCTTAACTCGTGTGTGTGCGTATTCGCTTGTATTTCTACGAATGCTGGGATATTATAACAAAAAAGGCTTGAAAAATCAAGCCTTTTTTCAATATTATTTGGTTTTTACAGTCTTAATCTTTGACCATTTTCCATAGTAGGTTTTATTTCTTTCGTTAATCTTTACAGTAAATGATTTTTTCTGAAACCATTTTATAAATATTAGCCGTTGGCGGAGTTATTTGCGTTATCAAGTACAGTATCAATCGCAAGAACGACTGCAAGAGCGGTTATTTCGTCGGTATCATCTGAAATATCAAGCTCATACGTATCGCCCCAGCTCATCCATGCCTTATGGATTGAAACGATTTCCTCATTGCCCGAAGTGATAACATAATCGTGGGAAAACAGGTCGCCGTCAACGTCCCAGCCCAAGCCGTCAACATAATACTTAGGTTTAAAAAGAGTAAGCTGCTTAACTATTTCTGCGACCTCCTCGCCGCCGACCTCAACGGTAAACTTAGGCATAAAGGTCAAAAGCTTTTGACGGACAAAGGCGACCTCGTTATTATTTATATCATATATATGCAGTTTCCTGCCGAGAGTTAAAATTTCCCCCTCAACAAAATATCTGTCGTTGCCCGCCTCGTCTTTAACTGAAAACTTAGCGCCGATTGAAAATACCTTTTGCTTAATATAAAGCTTCATATTTTTCTCCTATTTTATATATAGCTTCATAACCTGCGCCCTTGCCTTATCCTCTAAATCATCATCAAGAGGCTCAAGTGTGCAAGAGCCGTATTTATTTTTAACTGCCAAGGAAATAAGCAAATCTGCAAGTTGCGGATTTTTAGGCAAAACAGGACCGTGAGAATATGTGCCGAAAGTGTTTTTATACCTGACACCTTCTGTGCCGTCCTCGCCGTTATTGCCGCAGCCTTTAATCATTTTGCCGAGTGGCTCAACGCCCTTGCCGAGATAAGTTCTGCCGCTGTGGTTTTCAAAGCCGACAACCTCTATTCCCTCTTTTGTTTTATAAGCAAAATTGCCTATCATACGTTCCTCTTTGCCCTCGGTATAAAAATCAAGAGCACCGATATATTCAAGCATTTTGCCGTCATAAGTTTTATAATATTTGCCGAGCATTTGGTAGCCGCCGCAGATAGCAAGCATAACCTTGCCCGAATCAACAGCACGTTTAATTTCCTTATCCTTGCCCTTTTTCAAGTCCTCAAGCAAAACGTCCTGCTCAAAGTCCTGACCGCCGCCAATAAATAAAATATCGTAATCATCGGCATTAAAGGATTTACCCATAGTAATTCTGTCAACCTGAGTAGAAATACCACGAAGTTCCATTCTTTTAGTAAGTGCAATAATATTACCTCTGTCGCCGTAGAGATTGAGCATATCGGGATAAAGGTGTGCAATTTTAATAATCATTCCCAAAAGTCTTTACCTCCAAGTCTTTTAGCGATTACCGGGCGCATAGCCATCATTGAGGTATAAGTCGGAACAATATAAACGTCCCTGCCTTGACTTGTTGCAATATCAACAAGTTTATTATAATCCTCATTTTCAATAATCTTAATTTCTCTGTTTCCTACGCCCTCATATTTAACACGAACTGCCATATCATAGCAGCGCTTGCCCGTAACGTAAATTTCTTTAACATTAACCTTTTCAAATATTCCGGCAAAATCGACGTCCCAAATCCAGCTTATATCTCTGCCGTCTGCGGCATTATCGTTAAGCGAAAGAATGAGGGTAAAATCATCATCGATATTTTTAAGGAAATTCATAGTTTGGCTGAAGCCTGCCGGGTTTTTAACAAGAATAAGATTAACTGTATTATCGCCTGCTTTGAAATGTTCCATTCTGCCGAAAGCGCCGTTGAAATGTTCAATAGCGTCAATAACGGTTTTTTCATCAATGCCGAATGCGGTAAGAGCAGCGGCACAACCGATAGCGTTATAAATATTATAAGCGCCGCCGATATTAACTCTGATTATATTTCTGTCGCCGTTGAGATTTGCAACAACAACGGAGTGGTCGTTTTTCATTTCCTCTACGCTTTCAACCGCAAAATCGGGCTGAGGTCTTTTATAACCGCAATTAGGGCAAACAAAGCCGCCAAGGTGGCCGTAGGTGTGATAAGTATAATCATACTCGTGCTTACAAAAGATGCAATACTTAGCGTCGCTGATTTCAGGTGCTTTTGCATTCTTATCAAAAGGAACATTAACGCCGAAAGTAATAATTTTATTCGGGATTTCCTTAGACATTGAATAGGTAAGTGAGCAATCGGCATCAAGGCAAACTATAGCATTAGGTAGATTTTTAACAGATTCCTTAATAGCATTTAATGTATGGGTAACCTCGCCGTAGCGGTCAAGTTGGTCACGGAAAACATTGGTTACAAGAATAACGTCGCAGTGAATATATCTTGAAACCTCTTTAAATGCGTTTTCGTCACATTCAATAATGGCATAATCCTTTTTACATTTGCCCGTGATTGTTGAATTCATAATAAAGGAAGCGGTAACGCCCGTGATAAGATTAGCGCCCGATTTATTGATAAAATACGACTTACCCGCCTTTTTAAGTCCCTCTTCAAGAATACGGCAGGACGTGGTTTTACCGTTAGTACCCGTAACTACAATAACCTTAGTATTTTGAGACAAATCCTTTAAAACATTTCTTTTGACTTTGAGTGCGACCTTGCCGGGCATAGAGGTTGCACCCCTGCCAAGCTTATGCAACACAAAGGTAACAATTCTGCAAACAAGACAGCTTAAAAAAACTCGCATTTCTCTCTTCCTTTTCTGTTTGATATCAAATCAATTTTAAACTAAAGGCGGTATCAAGTCAATAACTATATCAATTTTTATTTTAATTAATATTATTTTATGATATACTTTATATTATGAGGTATAGCTATGGAATATTTAAGTTTTAACAAGTATTTAAAAGATAAATTCGGTCAAAAGGTATATAAAATCAGCTTAGACGGCGGCTTCACCTGCCCAAACCGTGACGGAAAGACAGGCACACGAGGCTGTATTTTTTGTTCCAAAGGCGGAAGCGGAGATTTTGCCGAGAGCAGAGAAATGAGCATAACAGAGCAAATTGAAAGTGGCAAGAAAAAAGTAGAAAAGAAAATAAAAAGCGGCAAATATATTGCATATTTCCAAGCCTTTACAAACACGTATGCGCCTGTTGAAATACTCAGGCAAAAATATGAGGAAGCGATTAATCACCCTGACATTGTTGCGCTTTCAATTGCGACAAGACCGGATTGCTTAGGCGATGACGTGCTGAGACTTCTTAATGAAATGAACAAAATAAAGCCCGTTTTCGTTGAATTAGGGTTACAAACCATTCACCAAAAAAGTGCAAAATACATAAGGCGAGGCTATGATTTAAGCGTTTATGATAAGGCAGTAAGGGATTTAAAGAAAATCGGTGTAAACGTTGTTGTTCACGTAATCTTAGGACTTCCAAATGAGAGCGAAAACGATATGCTTGAAACGGTTAAATACGTTTGCGAAAGCGGTGCGAACGGAATTAAATTACAGCTTTTGCACGTAATTGACGGCACCGACCTTGCAAAAGATTATGAAAAAGGGCTTTTCAAAACGCTTGAATTTGACGAATACGTAAATCTTATTGTAAAATGCGTTAAAATTATACCAAAGGATATTGTTATTCACAGGTTGACGGGTGACGGAGCAAAAAAAGATTTGATTGCACCGCTTTGGTCGGCGGATAAAAAGAGAGTTTTAAATGCGATTAACAAGGCGTTGAGGGAAAGTTAATCAAAAACGCTTACCGGTGTAATTTTATTTTGAAGTTAAATAGAAAAGAATATAACAAAAGACAGCCTAAAAAATCAGGCTGTCTTTTTTTGTTGCGTCGTTAAACACAAATAAATCTTACTTGGTTTTTACGCTTTTTACCTTTGACCAAGATGAATATATCTTTTTACCGTTTACCGTTTTGTATGTGCGAACACGAACGTAATACTTTTTCTTAGACTTAAGTTTTTTAACGGTAGCCTTTGTTGTCTTTTGCTTAGTAACAATAATGCTCTTATTGTTCTTTTTAAATTTTTTATCGGAAGAATACTGAATTTGGTATCCCTTAACACCACTTACTTTTGCCCAAGTAACGGTAAATTTCTTTTTGCCTTTACTGAGTTTTTTAATCGACGTCTTTTTAGGCTTAACCGTCTTAATGTTCTTAGTTGTGCTCGGTTTTGTTGTAGGCTGAGTTGTTGAAGGAGTTGTTGCAGGTTCGCTCGGCTTTGTTGCAACTTCGCTGTCCTTAACCTCGTCCTGCTTTGTACCCTTAACAATAACGCTTACACTTCTGTAAGCCGCATTATCGCCCAAAGGACCCGGATCAAAGAAGAAATCTGTTTCTTCAACAAACGAAGCTGAATAATATGTTTTAACCGTAAGTTTAACCATAGTATCTTTTTCAGGTCTTGTTACCTTACCTGTTTTTGCATCAATAATTTCGGGGTGATCGGATACCCAGCTTGAGCAAATTGAATAATAGCTGTAATCATCAGAATCTGCAGTATTTATCAAATCAAGATTGCGATTAACATCAGCTGCACTCTTGTTTTCGCCCTTAATATTTGCAAAGTTTACGGCATAAAGAGCAGCACTGTCAAGTCTTTGAAGCCTTGTATACATATGATAAGGAACTACTACTCTTAACTCGCTTTCCTTAGTCTTATCGCCGCAAGTTAAAGTAAGTGAAAGGTCGTAAACTGCGCCGTAAAAATCTTCGTCATAATTTGAAGAATCAACGCCGTTATAATAGATATTGCCGTTTTTGAAAATAACTGTATTATCATCGTCACCGTCAATATTTTTAACGGCGTTTAATTTAACCGTGATTTTTTCATCGGATTTTACATTTGAATTAATTTTTTCTTCAACTGTTTCAATAACGTTTGTATCTTGATAATCGGAGTCAACGTCAGAAACGTAACCGAAATCGCCGTCTGTATGAACGCCTGAAAATTCAGTCATCATCATTCCGTCGCCCGACTGAGCAAAAAGATAATCGTCTGCTTTATTAAGAAGTGAATCATAAAGCGAGTCAAGTTTAACGGTAATTACATAGTTATTATTTTTAAGAGATGTATCGGTAGCATTAAACGTCTTACTTACAGTAATAAATCCCTCTGCTTGAGCGGTATAACGGTATTGACCGTAAACAATCGTATAATATCCGTTTTCATCAGGCAAAATTTCGTCGCCGTAAGCGCCGCTTGAGCCGTTCTTTTTAAGTGTGATTTTTGCATTTTCGGGTGTAACGTCAAATTTAACCTTATATTCGGTATATTTAAGATTTACCGTTATATTAAGTGACTTTGTACCCTCTGCGACAGTAAATGTACCCGCTGTCGTTTGACTGTCGCTTTGATAAGTTGCATAGTATTTATATTCGCCTGGGGTAAGCTCAAACTGTGAGGTTTCATAGCCGTATTCGTCCTTTATCGGAGAATATGTTTGACTGCCGTCTGCTGACGTTACTTTTAAGGTAGCGTAATCCGTTTTAGCTCCCGTTGCAAGTTTAACGGTGAAATCAACTGTTGCGCCCTCTTTTAATATAACATCAAGTTTAGTATTTTGAGTTAAAGTGATTTTTCTTACGTCACGAACATATCCCAAAGCCGAAACGGTAAGAGTGTATTCGGTATTAGCGCTGAGTGACGACGGATTTTGTTCAATATTACGACTGTCAAAAACACTGACTTTTGCGTTGTCAATAATCTCGTCTTTTTCATTCTTAGCAGTTACGTCAAGAGAATAAGTAGCAAGTTTTGTTTCAATATAAAGAACATAATCTCTTGTTCCTAAAACAGTTTTGCCGTCGGTTTTATCTAATATTTTAAGAGTAAGAGTAACAACCTTAGCACCTTCATTATATGACGGATGAGTGATTTTTGCAGAAGGGGAATAGCTGCTGTTTACCTTTGCATAAGTATCGTCGCTTGAACTCCAAGAGGAAGTATAAAGCTTTGATGACGTGTCCTTTTTAAGAGAAACACTTGTTTTGGAAAGAGGGATAATATATCTGCCCTCATCATCCTTTTTAAGGCTGCCGTACGGGTCGATTGCCTTTGCGTATGTGCTGTTAAGGTACGCCTCAACCTCGCTTGAATTTTCAGCCATAGCAGGAAGTGCGCTCATAAGTACAAGCATAAGCGACATAAAAACTGCCAAAGCCTTTGTAATTGATTTTTTCATCTTTTCTCCTTTCAATTTAGAGCATAAAAAAATGCACCGTTTAAAACAGTGCATAAAAATTGTATCGCAAAAAGTATATGGGTATAGTTATCCCATATATTAAATACTGCCGACTTCCAACCTAAAGCACTGCAAAAACCATATACACGGCAGGTATCCCGACTAATGCTTCAACCTTAAAATAAACCTTCTCACTCAAAAGAGCAATGGCCGCCTTTAGCGAATATTTCTCGTCAGCAAATACGGTAGAGGTTCGGACTGCTCCGGATTCGCACCGGATTCCCTTTTAATTTTATATTCAAAACAAATATAAAAACCTATGTATATCAGATTTGTTTTATTATATCTTGCAGTGCGGTATTTGTCAATATTTGTAAACGTAATAAAAGGCAACTCGATTTTTATTGCGGTGCGCCGACACGGCAGCGCTGCGTTCTTATTTAGTTACTTTTTGTGAATTTGCGTATATCTCATTCATTCTCTCATCAGGAAAATGATTATCAAGAAACTGCTCATAAACATTATTAGGTGCCTGACCTGCGTCACGCTTATCCATTCTAAGTCCTGCCGTGGCAGAAACAAAGCAATCAAAAATAAAGAATACTATAAAAGTCCACATAATAACGTTGCCGAGTTTAACCGGAATTTTTTCAATAACTTTTGACATTATAGGATAAATTGCCTTAATCCAAAGTATTCCCAAAAGCCCCCAAAAGCAGGAATAAAGAAAGCATACTCTGCCGTTGATATTAAGCGGCATTTTGCTGTAATCCCACGCAACAGAGCCGAAAACTATTTCCTGACCTAATGAGCAAATATATTCAGTCACTGTGCCGACAACAAATGAAAGACAAAAGACCTTCCAAAGCGGTGCGTCCTTTACCTTATAAAGCGCAAGGGTCAAAACGACTGCACCCATACCGTAAGCAACGGAAAACGGCCCCCAAACAAGCGACTGTCGTGATTCAATATAACCGTGCTTAATAAGGCACCAAAGCGTTTCGACAAGAAAGCCCACAATACAGCTAATCATAAAAATCCAAACAATCTTGTCAAAACACAAACCCTCGGCATACTCGCCTTTTTCTTGCGATTTTTCCTGAACAAAATCATCTTTTTTAAATGTTTCAGTCATAATTAAAGCCTCCCTTATTTATCACGTCTTAATTATAGCACGCAAAAAATAAAAGAGGCTAAACTAATTATAAACTTTAAGTATTTCAATCATACAATTTTATACTGTTGTATAATTATATATTTGAATAATGAGGCAAACAATGTTCGCTCCCACGTTGTATTAATACGCAAAATCTTAATTATTCATATATTCCGATTGATTTAATAACCGGGTTTGAACGGCTTTGGCGAATAACGAAGCGGATACCCTTTGCCTTTTTGCCCTTAAGATTAATAATCTTTTTCGAGCCGATAACCGTGCCTTTGTATACACGCTTATACTTACCGTTTGCCTTTTTGATATAGAGGTCAAAAAGCTCAACACGCTGGCTCTTTGCGATATCCTCCTGCAAAACCACATATTTAACCTTACGTGTATCGTTAAAGTCAAAATCGAGAACACCGTTGTCCTTTGTAAGTTCACCGAGTTCATTATAAACAATAGGATTTGCAGTGATATTCTTAATCATTGAGCCGAGCTTTTTAAGATTTTTAGCATCTTTTTTATGTATTTCGCCCTGTGGAGTCGGCGGAATATTAAGAAGGAGTGTGCAGTTATTACCAACTGAATTAAGATAGATTTTAAAAAGCTTTTTAGCACTTTTTGAGTTTCTGTTATCCTTTTCGTGGAAGAACCAACCCTTACGGATTGATACGTCAACCTCGGCAGGAAACCAACAGATATAAGCATTCTTTTCAAGAATTTTTCTTGAGCCTAAATCCTCGTCCATTTGGTTATATTTTTGAAGAGATGAAGCCTGATTTTCGTCCTGCTGGCTCAAAGCCATAATCCTGTCAGCCTCTCTCAAAGCGCAAGGAACAACGCTGTATTCGCTCTTTCTTGACTTACCGCCCTCATTGCCTACCCAGCGGATATCAGGACCGCAAATAGCAATATTGGCTTTTGGCTGAAGTTTACGGATAAGGTCGTAATATCTTTGCCAATCGTATTCAAATTTCTTAGCGTTTGAACCCTTAGCACCGTCAAACCAAACCTCGAAAATCTCGCCGTAATTGGTGAGAAGCTCGGTAAGCTGATTGCAAAAATAATCGTTATATGCATCAGTTCCGTAACGTTCATCGTGCATATCCCAAGGAGAAAGATAAACGCCGAAATCCATACCCTGCTTATGACATTCATCGGATACTTCTTTAACGATATCACCTTTATAAGATGAATTTTTTACGCAAAATGACGTATATTCACTTGGCCAAAGGCAGAAGCCGTCGTGGTGCTTACAAGTTAAAATAACACCCGTTGCACCAGCAGATTTAGCGGTTTCAACCCACTGCTTTGCGTTTATCGACTTAATTGTGAAATCCGTTGCCTTTTCAACGCCTGCTCCCCACTCTCTGTCAGTAGCGGTGTTCATACCAAAGTGCATAAAGGTATAAAACGGTTTATCAACCAAGGCAAGCTGATTAGCACTCGGCCCAACGGAGATGTATCTTTCAACCTCTTTATCGTTAAGCGGATAGTTATTATTGACAGTAGTCCAGTTTTTATCAAAATTATTAGCCATATTTTCCCCTTTTAATAATCCTTACCCTTATTGTTATCCTTAATAAAATTGTCCTTATCACCAAGCTGCCATACGCATTTATTATATACGTACTGAAGTTTCTCCTTTAAATTGAGTTTAAAGGTAAACGGTCTTTTTTCGACCTCATCATAAGTCGGCGTTGCAAGCTTAGAAAACGGTGCATTTGTTTGGCTTGCAGCAAGAATAACAATATCATTATCATTTGGTAATGTAATTTCATTTTCGCCGTTTAAATCAAATTCAACAAGATAAAAATACATTATTTTTGCATATTGCACCTCGCCGTTTTTAAGGCAATGGGTAAAATCATATCCGATTTTGCCCTTTTTCATATAAGCGGTTTCGCCGAAATCGTACAAATCCCAAGCGGCAAATCGCTCAAATGACGAAAGAACATTTTTATTTATTTTCTTATCCCCAAGGATAAATTCTGCCATCTTGTCCCCTGTCATAGAAGCGCAGAGAAAAACAAGCCTGTTTTTATCCTTATCAAGTTTAATCCTTTGTGACGAACAGATAAGAGAGTTTTTATTTGACTTATTAATATCAAATCTTACGCCGTTTGCCATAATTTCATCAGGGACAAGGGTATTTGGAATTGTATATTCAAAATCCCCCGTCTGACCTTTTTCCGTAATAATGTTTTTATCAAACGGCAAATCAAGAGGCGTACTCTCAACTTTTTGAGCGTCAAGTGAGGATTTTTTAAGTTTTAATGCAAAACTCTTAATTTCATAAGGCTTAAAGTTTGTGATAAGCTTACCGTCTTTAACTGTTGCGTCGCCCTTATTTTCCTCGCTTGCATAAATTTCTATTGCGCTTTCAATTCCTTCGCCCAAGGTGAGAGTAAAGTTTTCAATTTCAGAATTCGTACCCTCGTTAAGCCTTACCACTATTTCGTCGCTGTTTTCCGCCTTTTTGATTGCACGGATAATAACGTCGTTGGTTGAAACCTCGCCAAAAGAATATTGTGTTTTAAGCTTACCCTGATGCTTAGTTGCAATATACGCAGTCATAGGGGTAACGAATTTTCTTGCTTCAAGCTGAGTAGCCGATTGAGCCTTGCCCTTATGGCTGAATATTGCATACGAATATCTGTTAAGCCCCAAATCCATAAACGATTGCATTGAATCAATACGGTAATTTTTCTTAGGAGTGTGAATTGCGGTAAGGCGGAGCGTATTATCCTTATATTTATCCCAGCCGTACTTACATTCACTCAAAACAGATACACCGAATTCTCCGCTTTTATCGGTCAAATCAACCCACTTTTGCGCCGGAACTTCAAAAAGATTTTCAGTCATATTGCCACGCTCGATAGCGCCCAAGCCCAAATCAAACGTTGCCTTATCATTTTCGCACGTGAATGAAAATTTGTTTTTGGCAAGAGTTCTTAAACTCTGCCATTCAATTTCGGAATAAACCTCAACTATATCGCAGCCGTCTGTAAGGGCAACAATATTAGTAAACGTGCTCTTTTTATCCTGCTGGATAACCTTAAACGATACTCTTGCAGGACCTTGCTCCAAAACAGTTACGGTAACAACATTAGGAATACGGTCGGCATCTTTATTTGCCTCTTTATAATTCATTTCCCAAGCCGGCCAATCCTTAGAGCCGGTATAATTAAACAGACCGAGAGTAATCGGCTCTTTGAGTATTTCCTTTTCATCAAGTTCCTTATCAAGAATTGAAGAAATATTACCCTTGCGGTTAAGAGTTACAATATACTTTTGGTTTTCCATCATATTATCGTGATTGATTGAGATATCGCTTTTAACGCAACAAGGCTTATCGCTCAAACGAACGTCATAAATCCTTGTGCCGAGGCTTTCAACATCTGCAACAAACACAAGTTCAAGCGTACCGTCAGAAAGGGTAGAGGTTTGGCTTTTAACCTCCCTTCCCTTTTCATCATAAACACGAACATAAGCGCTTTGCAAATCCTCAAGTCTTACTGTTACAGCCCCACGTCTTTGCGCTTCAACAGGGTTGAAAACCATAACGGGTATGCCTGAGCAAAAATCGGTTTTCATAAGGCTTGAAACAGGCGAAACAAAGGCTTCAAGTTCATTTGTAAATTGATTCATTGAAACGGCATAATCATTCCAAGAACGCTTATATACCCTTTGGCAGCTTGTGCCGGGGATATCATCGTGGAATTGATGAGCAATAAAACGTTTCCACGAACGGTTGATGGCTTTTTGGTTATAATCGGTCAATCCCAAATAAGAGGATATAACACCGCCACGTTCGCTCAAATCGGCAAGTTCCTCGCATCTTCTGTTCCAACGCTTACCGATTGAACGTGAAGTATATCCGCCGACACCGTGATTTGTCATAACAAATTCGTTTTTCCAAACAGGAAGCTTTGATTTTTGCTCAGACGTATATTTATCTTCAATATCGTGATAAATTTCATCGGCAGATGCGGCAATAACCTTAATATTGCTATTGTCGTTTTTCTTAATTTCCTGTTCGACAAAGGCAACGCTCTTTTCCTCCGGAGCACCGCCCCTGTCGCCTATTCCGTGGAAAATATACGTATCGTTAAGGTCGTATTTTTCATTTTCCTTAAACTTATTAAGTACAAAATCCCAATCACGCAGTTTTTTAAGCGTATAGTAATAATCGTGAGGATTGATAGAAGCGTAAACTTCGCTGCCGTCAACACCCTGCCACTTGCCGATATCAAACGGAATACCGTAAGCACCGCCCCAAGCAAGCTTTTGAGTAGTAAAGCCGATTAAATTGGCATGACGCTCAATAGTCGGAAGTGCCCAACCAAAGCCGAAACAGTCAGGCAAATAGATATCAACACTTCTTTTTCCAAACTTTTCATCAAAATACGAATTGCCGAAAAGAATATTTCTGAAAAGTGCTTCAGGTGACGGAATATTTGTGTCACCGTTTTCAAAAGCAGAACCGCAAACATTCCATCTGCCGTTTTTGATATATTCTTTCATTTTTTCAAAAAGTTCGGGATAATATTCCTCCATAAGCTCATATCTGTATGAGCCTTCAAATGAGAATTTATATGTAGGATATTTTTCGAAAAGCCTGAAGTTATCAACTAAGGTATTATATATGTATTTACTTACAGTCGTTTCAAAATCCCAGCTCCACACCGTATCAAGGTGTGAGGTTGCAACGGTATATATTTTTTTATCAGCCATTATTGTTACCTCTTATTTCGGGTAAATTAAGTTTTTTTCAAAATCTGTCACCTTGATGCGTAACAGATTTTCTGCAATACAAAGTCAGTTACAACTTATATTGCAACAATATTAACAAGCTTGCCGGGAACGTAGATTTCCTTTTTAATTTCTTTACCTGCAATTTCTGCGGCAATCTTTTCATCCTTCTTAGCAAGAGCAATAGCGTCCTCTTTGCTGATATCTACGGGAACAACAATTCTTGAACGAACCTTGCCCTTAACCTGAAGCGCAATTTCAACGTCGTTTTCCTGAGTCTTTGACTCATCAAAGCTCGGCCACTGAGCATCGTGAACTGCACCGCCGAAGTTCATAATCTGCCACATTTCCTCAGTTACGTGAGGTGCAAAAGGATTAAGAATAATTGTCAAATCACGAAGTTCTGCCTTATTAACACCCTTTGCATACATTTCGTTAACCAATGTCATCATTGAAGCAATAGCTGTGTTGCACTTAAGGTTGTCGATATCTTCCGAAACCTTTTTAATTGTTTTATGCATAAGAGCCTCAAGCTGTGGTGAATATTCATTACCGTCTTTAACAATTTCCTGCAAGTTCCAGAAACGCTCAACAAACCTCTTACAGCCCTTGATTGAATCGCTGTTCCAAGGAGCAGCCTTTTCAAAGTCGCCGATAAACATTTCATAAAGACGCATTGTATCTGCACCATACTGGTCAACGATTTCGTCAGGGTTAACAACGTTGCCTCTTGACTTAGACATCTTTTCACCGTTTTGACCGAGAATCATACCGTGAGAGGTACGCTTTTGATAAGGCTCCTTAGTAGGAACAACGCCGATATCATAAAGGAATTTATGCCAAAAACGAGAATAGAGAAGGTGAAGAGTTGTATGCTCCATACCACCGTTGTACCAATCAACAGGGCTCCAATACTCTGCAGCTTCTTTTGATACAAGTTGCTTATCGTTATGAGGGTCCATATATCTTAAGAAATACCAAGACGAGCCTGCCCACTGCGGCATTGTATCGGTTTCTCTCTTAGCAGGTTTTCCGCAACAAGGACAAGTTGTATTAACCCAATCAGTCATTTTAGCAAGCGGAGATTCGCCTGTATCTGTCGGCTCATAAGAGTCAACCATAGGAAGTCTTAAAGGAAGCTCGCTTTCAGGAATAGGAACATAGCCGCAATCGTCGCACTTAACGATTGGAATAGGCTCGCCCCAATATCTTTGACGTGAGAATACCCAATCACGAAGCTTGAAGTTGACCTTTTGATGTCCTTTGCCCTCTTTTGTGAGCCATTCTGTAATAGCCTTTTTAGCGTCTTCAACGCTCATACCTGTAAGAAAAGCGGAATTTACAAGTTTGCCTGTTGCACAATCGGTAAACGCTTCGTTTTCAACTCCGACCTTTGAGCCTGCAACAACCTCGATAATAGGCAAATCAAATTTCTTTGCAAATTCCCAGTCACGGGTATCATGAGCGGGAACAGCCATAATTGCGCCTGTACCGTAAGAAGTAAGTACATAGTCTGAAATAAAGATAGGAATTTCAGCATCGTTTACAGGGTTAATGCCCATTACGCCGTCAAGCTTAACGCCTGTTTTTTCCTTATTAAGTTCTGTACGCTCAAAATCCGACTTATGTGCAGCCTCTGCCTGATAAGCACGGATTTCATCAATATTTTTAAGTTTATCCGCCCACTTTTCAATAAGAGGGTGTTCAGGTGAAATAACCATATATGTTGCGCCGAAAAGAGTGTCCGGACGTGTGGTATAAACAGTCAATGTATCACCAAGAGTAGTACCGAAATCAACCTCCGCACCTGTTGACCTGCCAATCCAGTTTTTCTGCTGTACCTTAACTCTGTCAATAAAATCAAGGTCGTCAAGGTCGTCAACAAGTCTTTGAGCGTATTCTGTAATTTTAAGCATCCACTGGCTCTGATTTTTTCTGATAACCTCACTGCCGCAACGCTCGCAAACGCCGTTTACAACTTCTTCATTTGCAAGAACGCACTTACAAGAAGTACACCAGTTTACAGCCATTTCCTTTTTATATGCAAGTCCTTTTTTGAAAAGCTGCAAGAAAATCCATTGTGTCCATTTATAATAACTTGGGTCGGTTGTGTTAATCTCTCTTGTCCAATCAAAAGAGAAGCCGAGCGACTGAAGCTGCTGCTTAAATCTTGCAACATTCTTTTTAGTTACTTCTTCAGGGTGAATATGGTTTTTAATTGCAAAGTTTTCAGTCGGGAGACCGAAAGCGTCCCAACCCATAGGATAAAGAACATTGTAGCCCTGAAGCCTTTTTTTACGTGCAACGATATCAAGTGCCGTATAAGACCTCGGATGACCTACATGAAGTCCCTGTCCTGACGGATAAGGAAATTCAACAAGGCAGTAATACTTAGGAAGTGAAAAATCCTGTTTTGCCGCAAATGTGTTTTGAGTGTACCAAACGTTTTGCCATTTGGATTCAATCTCTTTAAAATTGTACTCCATATTTTAATCCTCCAATAATTTTGCTGTATCTAAAATTTCGCCGTCTTCCCACAAGCGCTCAAGCGAATAAAAATCACGCTGTTGCTTATGAAAAATGTGTATAACGACTGAATTATAATCAAGGCAAACCCAAGAAGTGTTCCTGCCTTCAATATGATGAGGCTCTGCTCCGAGCAAATCAAGCTTATATTCAACCTCGTCGGAAATAGCTTTAACCTGAGTTGAGCTTGTTGCCGTGGCGATTACGAAATAATCGGTAAGAACTGTTAAATCGGTAATACCGATAACCTCAATATTTTCGCCTTTTTTACTGTCAATCGCCTTTACGGCTGTTTTTACTATATCAAGTGCTTGCATAAATTCACCCTTTCTAATTAAAGTATTCATCAATAATCCAATTGTACGCCTCAACCGTCATGGGATGAAGCAATATCTGCCTTGACGCAACCGATTTGATTGTGTAGGCTGTGCCGTAAAGAAGACCGTATTCGATACCCCTTTGCGTTTCTTTTCTTATTATATCTATATCCTTATAATCTCTGTCGGCAGAAATGAAGTCAGCAAGATATATGATTTGCTCAAGCATAGTCATATTTGCTTTTCCTGTTGTATGATATCTTATAGCGTCTAAAATTTCCTCATCTTCTATCCCAAGAATTTTAGCCATTGCCGAGCCGGACGCCTGGTGCAAAAACTTATCGCCCCTTTTATCAAACGGATGAAGTTCAACACCTGCATACTTAATAATTTCAAGTTGAGCGGCTTTGCCCGTTTCCTTAGTTATATCATGCAAAAGTCCTGCAATCTCTGCCTTTTCTACATCCTGATTATACCTTTCGGCAAGCTTTTTTGCACTTTGGGAAACGCAAAGAGAATGATAAAATCTTCTGCTCGAAAGCGTATTTTTTAAAATTTTCATATAAGCTTCGGTATCATACATTATAAATTCTCCTCTTAATTATATAATCATAAACCTTTTTGGGAACAAGAGAGGAAAAATCCTCGCCGTCTTTTATTTTTTGCCTTATTTCGTTTGAACTGACCTTTAAAACGGGAGAGGTCAAAAGCTTAAATTTATTCATATCAAGACCGTCAAGCCTTGAGGCAAAGCTTAAAATCTCCGCTTTTTCCTTTTCGTTTTCTCTTGCCGAAGTGCAAAGAGTGACAAGAGATAATATTTCTTTATACTTATACCACTTATCGAAATGAAGCATTTGGTCAGCGCCGATTATAAGGTAAAATTCTGCGTTTTTATATATTTTTTTAAGTTCTGAAAGAGTCAAATAAGTATAGCTTTTGCCTGTCAGTTTAAATTCTATATCGCTCATTTCAAATTTATCAAACGACGATATTGCAAGAGAAAGCATATTAATTCTGTCCTCTTTAGGTGCAAAATCATCATCAGATTTATGCGGCGGTGAAGCTGTCGGGATAAAGAGTATCTTATCAAGCTCCAATTCATTAAGATAATGAAGCGCTAAGTTAATATGCCCATTATGAACGGGATTGAACGCTCCGCCGAAAACTCCTATTTTTTGCTTATCTGCCATAATATTTAGGTCTGTCGTATTTAGCGTAAGGGTTTTTAGCTTCTTTTTCTCTTTGGCGCTGTCTTTTGCCCTTGATTTTTACCTTCTTTTTAGCTGTTGCCTTAGAATTACCGGAACCTCTTTTTTTCTTTTTCTCTGCGATACGCTCCTCGTCTGCCTCACGGTAAAGAACTATAATTCCGCCGATTACCTGAATAACCTCAGCGCCAAGAGGCTCAGAAAGCTTTTGCGCAAGTTCCTTAGGGGATTCGGGTGCAGATTCAAGGTGAACTCTTATTTTAATAAGTTCTCTGTTATCAAGCGTATCGTCAATTTGAGTAAGTAAATTTTCGCTTATACCCTCCTTGCCAATTTGAATAATAGGTTCAAGAGGGTTAGCCTTTGCTCTTAAAGCCGCTCTTTCCTTAGATGTCATATAATTTTCTCCAATTCTTTAGTTAATAAACGAAGTGCGTTACCTCTGTGGCTGATTTTATCCTTTTCCTCGGCTGTATATCTGCCGAAAGCCTTGCCGTCAACAAGGAAAAGCGGGTCATATCCAAATCCCTCGTGACCGTCACGCTCAAAGCCGATAACACCATTGCATTCGCCCCTTACAACGATTTCACGTCCGTCGGGGAAAGTACAGCAAATAGCGCATACATAATGAGCCGTTCTTTTTTCAAGCGGTACACCATCAAGTTTTTCAAGAAGAAGGTCATTATTTTTTTCATCATTGCCGTGCTCACCTGCAAAACGTGCCGAAAAGATACCCGGAGCACCATCAAGATAATCAACACACAAGCCTGAATCGTCGGCAATTGCCGGCATATTCATTTCCTTACAAGCCGCTCTTGCCTTAAGCTTTGCGTTATCCTCAAAGGTTTTTCCGTCTTCTTCAACGTCCTCAAGCTGTTTGCCAAGCATTTTTGCAGTAACAACATTAATGCCGAGAGGAGATAAAATACGCTGCATTTCCGCAAGCTTTTTCATATTATTTGTTGCTAAAATAAAATCCATGATTTCCTCCTACTCCCTACTCCGACTTTTTATTATCAGCCTCATCTTCGTGCTGAATAAAATCCGTTATTTCCTTATCGTCATCGGGAATTTTGGCATCAAACAGTCCTGCTGCAAATGCGTCTGCGTCAAACGGCTGTAAATCCTCAATTTTTTCACCGACGCCGACAAATTTAACGGGAACGTCAAGTTCATTATTAATTGCAAGAACAACACCGCCCTTAGCAGTTCCGTCAAGCTTAGTGAGCACTATGCCCGTAATTCCTGCCGCTTCCTTAAAGTCCTTAGCCTGATTAACGGCATTTTGACCTGTTGTAGCATCAAGCACCAAAAGAATTTCCTTAGAAGCGTCGGGAAGTTCTCTTTCTATAACACGGCTGATTTTGTTAAGCTCATCCATAAGATTTTTCTTATTATGAAGCCTGCCGGCAGTATCAATAATGATTACATCACTGCCCCTTGCCTTACCGGCGGCAATGGTATCATAAACAACGGAAGCAGGGTCTGAGCCTTCGCCGTGCTTAATCAAATCAACGTCTGCCCTGTCAGCCCATACCTGAAGTTGCTCAATAGCGGCGGCACGGAAAGTATCGGCAGCGCCCAAAATAACGCTTCTTCCCTGTTCCTTTAACCTCATAGCAAGCTTGCCGATAGTAGTCGTTTTGCCTACACCGTTTACACCGATAACAAGAATTACGGACGGCTTGGTGCGAAGTCTTAAATAGCTGCCGCCCCAAACAATACCCGAAACAATATCCTTCATCATTTCACGTACTTGCTTTACGTCATCAACCTTATCGTTTTCTATTTTGCTTTTCAAATCACGGATAATTCTTTCGGCAGTCGGCATTCCGACATCACCCATTATAAGAATTTCCTCAAGGTCATCAAAAAATTCAGGAGTTATTTTCTCATAAGAATCCACTACCTCGTCAAGTTGAGCGGTAATGCCCTCGTCTCTTGTCTTTTTAAGACCTCTTTTAAATACAGAAAAAATACCCATATCAATTCTTCCTTTATATTATTGGATTATATATTATTTATCGGCAGAAGTGAATTACCGCCCCATAATTAAACATTACAGATTATTCAAGTCCCATTTTTGCCGCAAGCTCAGCCGTTTGCAATTCAATAAGTTTTGAAACACCCTTTTCCTGCATTGTGACACCGTAGAGAACGTCTGCCTCCTCCATAGTACCACGCCTGTGAGTGATTGAAATAAACTGAGTTTTATCTGTCATCTTGCGCATATATTTTGCGAAACGCTCAACATTGACATCATCAAGTGCCGCCTCAACCTCGTCATAAATACAAAACGGAGCAGGTTGCACTTTAAGCACGCTGAACAAAAGTGCCATTGCCGCAAGCGACTTCTCACCGCCTGAGAAAAGGTTGATATTTTGAACTGACTTTCCCGGTGGTTGAATACGAATTTCAATAGGTGATTCAAGGCAATTGTCAGGCTCTTCCAAAACAAGCTCGCCCTTACCGCCGCCGAAGAAATCAGCAAAGCAAACCTTAAATTCCTCATTAATCTTATTAAACTGAGCAAGGAATTTCTCGCTCATTGAAGCGGTCAAATCCTCAATTATCTTCATAAGCTCGCTCTTCGATTTTTCGACATCGCCTATTTGCTCCTTAAGGAAGGTGTAGCGTTCGCTGACCTCTTTATATTCCTCAATAGCACCGACGTTGATTGAGCCGAGACTCTTAATTGCAACCTTAATCTCGTGGAGTCTGCGCTTAGCCGCCGTCATATCATCAATTTGAATATCAAGCGCCTCTGCCTCGTGCTTTGTAAGCTCATATTGCTCAAAGAGCATATCGTTAAGCTCATCATACTCTTTTTTCATTGCAATTTTTCTTTCATCAAGACGAACAATAGAACCCGAAAGCTTTTCTCTGTCCTGATTTTTAATCTTTTCCTCGCCTCTAAGCTCTGTTGTGCGCTTTTCAAGTTCATTTCTTTGATTAATCTGCTCGCTTACATCCTTATCGGACTGCTCCGCCTTAACCCTGAGATCATTGGCAGACGCTTTAATTTCATTGATTGAGATAAGAAGCGTTTGATTTTTCTCTTCGATTGACTTAATCTCGTCCTCAATCGTTTTAACCCTGTCAAACTGAGAATTTTTTCTGAAATTAAGTTCTTCAACAGAAAGCTTAGCTGCCTCGTTATCCTTGGCAAGAGTTACAAGTTCAAGATTGATTTTCTCACTCTTTTCCCTATACTCATCACGTTTTGCATTAAGCTCGCTTGCATTGCCTGAGGTCTTTTCAAGTTCACTTTCGGTCTTTGAAATTTCATCTTCAATCGATTTGATTTCAACCTCGCAGGATTTTGCCTCATTTTCAAACTCTGCAATTCTCTGCTTAGCGCTGTCCTTTTCATTAACAAGAACAGAAAGTTGAGAGGATAAAAGGTCATACTTTTCAGCAACAAGCTTATGCTCGCCCTGCGCCCTGATAAGTTCTTCTTTAGCCTGCTGCAAATCAGCTTGCGCACCCTGCAAAGCGGCAAGTGCAAAGTTAGCCTCCTCAAGTGCTGTTTTATACTCAGCCTTGATTTCCTCAGCTTGCTTTTCAAGCTTTTTGGCTTCATTATTAAGTTCGTCAATCATATTACCACGAGAGAGGATACCTGCGCCCTTTGACTGCGAACCGCCTGTCATTGAGCCGCCGGGGTTAATAACCTGACCGTCAACGGTAACAATTTTAAATCTGTTTGAATATCTTTTTGAAATACCTATAGCCGAGTCCATATCCTCAACTATAACAACTCTGCCCAAAAGGTTAGAGATAATATTTTTATACTCGTTCTTACAATCAACAAGGTCGCTTGCAATTGCAACAAAACCCAAGTTATCGTCAAGATCTCTTTCATCAAGGCTTCTCGGCTTGATTGCCGAAATGGGAAGAAACGTTGCCCTGCCGACACGGTTATTTTTAAGATAATAAATTGCACGCTTAGCATCTGCTTCATTGCCGACAACTATATTTTGCATTGCCGCACCGAGTGCAACCTCAACTGCCACGCTGTATTCATTATCAACGATTATGAGTTGAGAAAGCGGTCCGTGAATACCTGAAAGTGCCTTATTCTGCGCCTGACGCATAACCGCCTTAACGGCACCCGAAAAACCTTCCATATTCTTTTCAAGGTCTAAAAGCATTTTAGCTCTTTGCACCTTTTGGTTATATTCGTTAGTTACTTTTTCAAGTTCTGCTTTAATCTTATCTGCATTGGCATTTTTATTTTCAAGCTTGATTTTATAGCCCTGCATTGAATTGTTATTTTCATCAATACGTGATTGCAAACTTTCTAAATTTTCATCACTTTTTGCTTTAAGCTCTTTAAACTTTTCAAGCTCCTCACGGCTTTTTTCAATTGATGAATCAACAACGCTCTGCCTTGACTTGATTTCCTGAGAAGAAGTGAGCGCCTGAGAACATTTAACACGGCAGTCGGAAAGTTTCAAAGTAAGAGAAGTGATTTTTTGATTAAGTTCAACGGTAAGTTTTGAAAACTCTTCATTAGATGAAAGAAGATTATTCATCTCGTTTGTAACACTTTTAAGCTCAGCCTTCTTTTCCTCAATTTCCTTAACGCTTTTTGAGATAAACTGCTCTTTTTCCTCTATCTGAGCATCAATAGAAAGATTAGTGTTATCAACATCGCCGATATCGTTTTTAAGTCTTTCAATAGTTTCGTTATTATGATTTAAAGTAGTTTCTAAAACGGAAGCCTCACCGTCTTTGCGAAGCGCCTGCTCCTCATAAGCCTTTGAACCTGCTCTGATTTGCTCGATTTGGGTATTGATTGAAACAGTCTTTTGCGCTATTTCTTCAATCTCCTGTTCAATCTCTTTAAGTTCCTTTTCGCAAACGTCATAGGATGCGTTGGCAGCGTCAATTTTATGCTCCTGCTCTCTTAAATCATTGGTAAAGCGGTTAATCTTATTTACCCATACACCTATTTCAAGCGTTTTTTTCTCATCGGAAAGAGTGATAAACTTCTGTGCCTTTTCGCTCTGCTTTCTGAGCGGCTCAACTCTGCTTTCAAGTTCGCCCAAAATATCAAGAAGCCTGACTAAATTTTCCTGCGCTTGGTCAAGCCTGCGGGTAGCATCTTTTCTTTTATGACGAAAAAGGGAAATACCTGCGGCTTCTTCAAAAAGTTCACGCCTGTCCTCATTTTTTTGCGAAATGATTGAGTCAATCTTACCTTGACCTACCATTGAATAGCCGTCTGAACCGAGTCCCGTATCCATAAACAGTTCTCTTATATCCCTTGCTCTTACGATTTCGCCGTCGATTTTATATTCACTTTCGCCCGAACGATAATATCTTCTTGAAACGGTTACAACCTCGCCCTTATCTTTAAGCGTTTGGTCTGTATTGTCAAGAGTAAGCTGGACCTGAGCAAAGCCCAAAGCCTTACGTGCAGAAGTACCGCTGAAGATAACATCCTCCATTTTTGAGCCACGAAGAGATTTAGAACTTGTCTCGCCCAAAACCCAACGAACTGCGTCGGAAATATTACTTTTGCCCGAACCGTTAGGGCCGACAACTGCGGTAATACCCTTGCCGAAATTAAGCGTTGTCCTGTCCGGAAAAGACTTAAAACCTTGTATTTCAAGTGATTTTAATACCATTATTTTATCTCCAATTCATCAACATCAAGACTGTTGTCGATAACAATTTTTATATTATATCCTCTCTCAATAAGAAGATAGATATTTGATTTTTTATTTCCTTTCAGCTTTGAAAGCGACTTTGAATTAACTGCCACCTCATAATCAGCCGGAGGAAGCGCAAGAATTTTATCAACCATAATTCTTGACTTTACAAGCTCGCCAAAGCTGTCGTGAAAACCGCCTGCAAGCATATTTTTCTTAATATCCTCGCTTGAATGAAGCCCCAAACGAATGATTTTTATATTATTCTTTTCAAAAAGCAAAACAAGTTTTGCGCAAAGCTGCGCCGATTCGTCAGCGTTAAGCGGTTTATATTCACCACTTAAATAAAGGTCTGCAAGATATGTACCTTTTAATACAACAGTAGGATAAATCCTTACGGTTTGGGGCGATAGCGCAATTATTTTTTCAGCCGTTTTAATAGCTTTTTCTTCGCTGTCCTTATAAAGACCCGTCATCATTTGAAGCCCAAGCTCAAAACCGTATGACTTAATAAGCTTTGACGCATTTTCAACGTCTTTCGCCGTATGACCTCGCCTGTTAGCCAAAAGCACCTCATCGTCCATACTCTGCGCACCAAGTTCAATACTTGTAACTCCGTACTCTTTGAGCAAATCCAAAATTTCTTCGTCAATGCAGTCGGGGCGAGTAGAAATTCTTATGCCCTTTACCTCATTTGATTTTATATATTTATTTGCCGCTTTCAAAAGAGAAATCATATACTCTCTGTCAATCGCAGTAAATGAGCCGCCGAAAAAGGCGATTTCATAATCAAAGCCTTTTGACTTAAGCGCCGTTTTAACTGCCTTGTCAACGTCCTGCGGTGTGGGCTGATTTGCCTGCCCTGTTATTGTTTTTTGATTGCAAAACGAACACTGACACGGGCATCCTAAATGAGGAACAAAAATACTTATATTACCTTTTTTCATATTACACCCATTAATTTAAGTGCCTCTCTTGCCGCAGCCTGTTCTGCACTTTTTTTACTTCCACCCTTGCCTTTGCCGATAACGTTTGAATTAAGGTGAACTTCAACCTCAAATGTTTTATTATGGTCAGGTCCGCTCTCGCCGACGAGAACGTAATTTACATTTTCATCGGGGTTTTGCTGAACTATTTCCTGCAAAGTTGTTTTATAATCCTTAAAATTGATATGATGGGTTTCAACAGCAGGAGCAAGAAAATGAAGTACAAATTTTTCCGCATTTTCCATTCCGCCGTCAAGATATATAGCGGCAATAAGCGCTTCAAATGCATTTTCCAAAATCGACGGTCTGTCAGCACCGCCAGTGTTTGACTCTCCCTTGCCTAAAAACAGGAAGTTACCGAGTGATATCTGCCTTGCAAAATCCGAAAGTGACTGAGTGCAGACAAGAGAAGAACGAAGTTTTGACAAATCGCCCTCAGGCATATCGGGAAAGCGATGAAAAAGATAGTTAGCCGAAATGATAGAAAGCACGGCGTCACCTAAAAATTCCATTCTCTCGTTACACTTAATTTTATTATGCCTTTCGTTTGCAAAGGAAGAATGTGTAAGTGCCTCCATAAGATAAGCCTTATTTTTGAAATTATATCCTATTTTATCTTCGATAGTTGCCATTTTTATTCCTCTTGCGTATTTATTGAAAATTCATTTTCAATTGAACTAATCAAATTGTTATCCAAAAACCAAATTGCCTGCTTGATTGCGTTTTTAAATGTACGTGCATCTGCCGAGCCGTGAGACTTAATTACAGGCTTTTTAACACCAAGCATAACGGCGCCGCCGTATTCCTTATAATCAAACTGCTTTTTCATATCGTCAATACCCGATTTAACTCCGAGATATGAGATTTTAGAAAGCGTATTTTTCATAAAAGCGTTCTTAATACCATTCATCAAAACTTTTGCAACGCCCTCATAAGTTTTAAGAATAAGATTACCTGTAAACCCGTCGGCAACAACAACGTCTGCGTCACCGAACGGAATTTGCCTACCCTCAATATTACCTACAAAATTGTAAGACGCATTTTGCATAAGTTTATAAGCTTCTTTAACGGTCGAAGTACCCTTTGTGCTCTCCTCGCCGTTATTTGCAAGCGCAACCCTTGGGTTTTCGACTTTCATAATTTTTTGCATATAAAGGCTTCCCATTTTGCCAAACTGATATAAAAATTCAGCTCTGCACTCGGCATTTGCACCACAGTCCATAAGAAGAAACGGCTTTTTTGCACTTGGCATAACAGAGGCGATTGCAGGTCTTTTAACACCTTTAATTCTTTTAGTGATAAGTGTTGAGCCTACTGTTACGCAACCTGTATTTCCCGCACTCACAAAAGCGTCGCCTTCACCTTCATTCAAAAGTTTAAAGCCGATACCCATTGATGAGTCTGCCTTTTCTTTAAGCACTGCCTTTGCGTCGTCATGCATTGTGATAACTGAATTTGAATTAACAATTTTCACATTTTCAAGTGCAATATTATTATCCTTAATGCATTTTTGTATTTCTTTATCATTTCCGACAAGTACGGGAGCAATTCCGTATTCTTTTTGAGCAAGATAGGTACCCTTAAGTATCTCAAGCGGAGCATTATCCCCACCCATAGCATCAATAATTATTCTTTTTTGCATGGCAAATATTGCACCCTTTCCCAACTTAATTTTAACTATAAGGTTTTCATACTTTCTTCAAGGCTTGCAAGCGCTCTTTGCGCCATAGCGGCATAGCGCTCTTTTTTATCCTTAATTTTCGGCTCTATTGCAGGCAGCACACCGAAATTAGCACCCATAGGCTGAAAATTCTTAACGCTTTCGTCACTGATATAATCGCTCAAAGCGCCTATCATAGTAACATCAGAGAGAGTGAGCGGCTCTTTACCCTGCGCTCTTCTTACGGCATTGATACCTGCCATAATTCCGCTTGCCGCACTTTCCATATATCCCTCAACTCCCGTAATTTGACCTGCAAAGAAAAGGTTGTTTTTATTTCTAAATGAAAAATCGTTATTAAGAAGCTTTGGTGAATTCAAAAATGAATTTCTATGCATAACACCGTAGCGCACAAACTGAGCATTTTCAAGCCCCGGAATCATAGAGAAAACACGTTTTTGCTCGCCGAACTTCAAATTGGTTTGAAAACCCACAAGATTAAACATTGTACCCTTTGAATTTTCACGTCTTAACTGAACACAAGCCCAAGGTCTGTGCCCTGTGTTCGGGTCGACCAAACCGACAGGTTTCATAGGGCCGAAACGAGGAGCGTCAAGCCCTCTTTTAGCAAGTTTTTCAATCGGCATACATCCCTCATAGACGTCAAAATCGTGAACAATTGCACCCTCGGCATTAACAAGTTCATTAATAAAAGCCTCATACTCTGCCTTATTGAACGGGCAATTGATATAATCATCGTCACCGCCACGCTCATAACGTGAAGCACCGAATGCCTTAGACATATCAACACTCTCTGCAGTAACAATTGGAGCGGCGGCATCATAAAACGAGAGATACTCACCTGTAATATTGCTGATACTTTTTGCAAGAGCGCCGTCTGTCAACGGACCCGTTGCAACAATTGTTATTGTATCGTCGTCAAGTTCTAAATCCTCAACTATTTCGTTAATCACCTCAATATTGGGGTGAGATTTGATTTTTTCAGTCACGCTTTTTGAGAAAATATCCCTGTCAACTGCCAAAGCGCCGCCTGCCGGAACACTCGACTGCCTTGCAATCGGGACCGTAAGCGAGCCTAAACGAGCCATTTCCTCTTTCAAAAGACCTGCTGCGCTTTCAATACGTGAGGCCTTGAGTGAATTTGAACACACAAGTTCACAAAACAAGTCCGACTTATGCGCCTCACTCTTTTTAATCGGCTTCATTTCATAAAGCGAAACATTATATCCGTTATTTGCAATCTGCCACGCAGCCTCAACACCCGCAAGACCTGCGCCGATAACCTTAAATTTCATATAAATTACCGTTTATTCTTCTGTTTTCTTTTTTCTGGGAGCCGGCTTTGTAAAACCGCAGCCCTCTGTATCAGGGCAATAAAGCACATTGCCCTTGCGTTTAAAGAGCGACTTGCCGCAACGAGGGCAAACTTCGTCGCTCGGTGCGTCCCAAGTCATAAAATTACACTTAGGATAATTTGAACAACCGTAGAATGACGAGCCTCTCTTGGTTTTTTTCTCAATTACGTCGCCGCCGCATTCAGGGCACTTAGCCTTAGTCCTGAAAATAAGCGGCTTTGTATTTTTACATTCCGGATAGCCGGGGCAAGCAAGAAATTTACCGAATCTGCCGACTTTGACAACCATATTTCTGCCGCACTTTTCGCAAATTTCGTCTGTTTCTTCTTCCTTAAGCTTAATTTTAACACCCTGCATTTCCTCTTTAGCTTTTTCAAGAGGCTTTTCAAAATCATCATAATAAAGGCGAATCATATCCTTATAATTTTTTTCGCCGGAGTCGATTTTATCAAGGTCAGCCTCCATTTTGGAAGTGTATTTAACATTAACAATATTAGGCATTTTATCTTTAAGAAGATTTGTTACAGCCTCGCCGAGTTCAGTCGGCACAAACTGCTTGCCCTCACGCTTAACATATTCACGGTTGAGAATAGTTGAGGTGATGGTAACATAAGTTGACGGTCTGCCGACACCGTTTTCCTCAAGTGCTTTAGTAAGGGAAGCTTCGGTATATCTTGCAGGCGGCTGAGTAAAGTGCTGATTGCCCAAAATACTCTTAAGCTTAAGTTCGTCGCCTTCCTTAAGAGCCGGGAGAGGAGATGCGCTGTCGTTCTTTTCATCGTCAACCTTTTCCTCGTAAAGCTTTGTAAAGCCGTCAAACTTAACTGTATAACCAGTGGCGGTGAAGATATATTCTCCTGCCTCAATCTCGATTTTCATAGTTTCCTGCATACAGGATTCCATAAGAGATGCAATAAATCTTTCCCAAACAAGTTTATAAATTTTATATTGGTCGCTTGTAAGATATGGCTTAACCTGCTCAGGTGTAACCTTTGGCATTGACGGTCTGATAGCCTCGTGACCGTCTTGAATATTACTCTTTGATTTAAAATATCTCGGCTTTTTAGGGAGATACTTTTCGCCGTATGTCTCTGTAATAAATTCATTACCGGCTGCTCTTGCTTCTTCAGATATACGAAGCGAGTCTGTTCTCATATAAGTGATAAGACCGACTGTGCCGAGTTCTCCTGCCTCAACGCCTTCGTAAAGTTCCTGCGCCGCCTTCATAGTTCTCCTTGCTTGGAATGAAAGACGTCTTGAAGCCTCCTGCTGAAGAGTTGACGTGATAAAAGGAGGAGTAGGGTTTTTCTTTCTGCTGCCCTTTTTAACGCCCTTTACAACATAACTTTCGCCGTCAAGGTCAGAAAGAACGCTGTCACTTTGCTCTTTATTTTCAATCTTAATTTTTTCGCCGTTTTTAGTTGAAAGAGAAGCTGAAAACACCTTTCTTTCCGGCGGATTTGTAAACTTAGCATCAATCGACCAATATTCCTCAGCCTTAAATGCACGAATTTCATTTTCTCTGTCAACAATCAATCTGAGAGCAACCGACTGAACACGGCCTGCCGAAAGACCTCTTCTGATTTTTTGAGAAATAAACGGCGAAAGCTTATAGCCGATAAGTCGGTCAAGAATACGCCTTGCCTGCTGAGCGTCAACCAAATCAATATCAATTTGACGTGGCGCATCCATTCCGTTTTTTACTCCGTTTTTTGTAATCTCATTAAACGTAACTCTGTTTTTATCCTTAAGGTCAAGACCCAAAAGAGTGGCAAGATGCCAAGAAATAGCTTCTCCCTCACGGTCGGGGTCGGTTGCGAGATAAACATAGTCCGCATTGTCAGCCTTTTTCTTAAGGTCTTTAACGAAGTTTTCCTTTCCTTTTATTACCGCATATTTCGGTTCAAAGTCATTTGCAATATCAACACTGAGCCTTGCTGCCGGCAAATCCCTTACGTGGCCCATTGAGGCAATAACGTCATAACCTCTTCCGAGATAGCCTTTAATATTTTTCGCCTTTGCAGGTGACTCCACAATTACTAATTTAGACATATTCTGTTTCCTTTCAGGATTTTTTAAACCTCTTACCTGAGGCACTTATTATCACTTTTTTAAGCTCGAGAAATGTTAAAGCTGCAAGAACTTGCGAAGCAGTTAAACCCGATTTCTCGATTATATCATCAACCTGAGTGAACTCCTCGCCTATGCATTCATAAACGATTTTGTTGTTTCCTTCAAGCGACCATACATTTTCGTCAATTTTTCTTCTGTTTTCTCTTCCTTTTTCAAGATTTTCAAAGGAGTATTTTTTATCAATCAAATTATTTTCAGGCGTCGGCTTAACATTAAGCTCCTTAGCCGATTTTTTCTTAACAATAGAGGTATCAAGCGTTTTTTCCGAGTTATCAAGGACTATTTCATTAGCAGTCCTTATTTTAGATAAATCAAGAGTCGGATAATCATTTTCATAAGCCTCAACAACGTTAACGGGATTGATTGCAAGCCTTGCGCCGTCGCTTATAAGTTTATTTGTACCTGAAAAATCGCTTGAAAATATAGAAGCGGGAACGGCATAAACATCACGGTTTTGCTCAATCGCAAGATTTGCGGTAATAAGACTGCCGCTTTTAACACCTGCCTCAACTACCAAAATACCTAAGCTCAAACCGCTTATAATTCGGTTACGCATAGGAAAAGAAGTTCTGTTAGCCGGAACATTGGGCTGATACTCAGTAACAAGCGCACCGCTTTGCTTTATCATATTTCTTAAGCCTTCGTTAGCCTTTAAATAATTATTACCAAGCCCGTTTCCCAAAACGGCAACTGTTTTTCCGCCGCAGGCAAGAGCGCCTAAATGAGAATATGTATCAATTCCCAAGGCTCCGCCGCTTACAACGAGAGCACCTGCCTCGGTAATACCCTTAGCCATAATGTGCGCCGCTTTGATTGCATATTCACTTGCCTTTCTTGTGCCTACCATACCGATGCAAACAAGATTATCAATATCGGGCAGCTTTCCGTCAACATACAAAACGGCAGGCGGATTAATTATCTCCTTAAGCCTTTTTGGATAAGCTTTATCGTCAAAATCAATTATTTTATAACCGTTTTTTGAGCAGCAATCAATTATTTCATCTGACTTTTCAACATCAGTCATTATCAACTTTTCAACTTGACGTTTAGATAAAACCGTGCTCATTTTCCATTCGCTTTCACCAAGCTCATAAAGAAGTTTTGCACTTTTATATTCATCAATTATGCTTTTTATTTTAGCGCCGTATCCAAGAGCGTTTTGAAGCCAAATCCAATACCTTGCATTTTCACTCATCTTTGCATCTCCCACATAGTTATGGCTGCCGCCACATGCGCATTAAGGCTTTCTGCACGGCCGGGCATAGGAATTGTTATTTTTTCATCACACATTGCCATAACCTCATCGCTTACCCCGTTAGCCTCATTACCGATAACGCAAAGGCAGGAATCTGAAAAAACAATTTCATTTATTTTTTTTGCAGAGGTGTCAGGCGAAGTGGCATACGTTTTAATTTTGAGAGACTTTGCCTGATTTAATATTGGAACAAGGCTTAAACATTCAATAACCTCAATCCTGAGCGCCGAACCCATTGATGCACGCAAAACCTTTGGGTTATATACATCGCACCCTCCTCCGACAATTACGCCGTCAATGCCGAGCGCCTCCGCCGTCCTTATAACTGTGCCGAGATTGCCGGGATCTTGAAGATTATCTGTAGCAATATACTTTTTGCCGTTTTGAAGAGCGTTATTATCATTTTTCATTTTGCAAACTGCAAAAATACCTTGTGAATTCTTCGTTTCGCTTAATTTTTGCGAAAGAGTATCGCTTATGAAATAAGAGGCTTTGCTTTTCCTTTGCATTAAAACGGACTTTTCAAAATACCTTTCGTTTGCGCTTTCCGTTATCAAGAATATTTCAACCTCATAAAAAGAGTTAAGGACGTCAAAAACAAGCCTTGCCCCCTCAAGAACAAACAAGCCCTGTGCCCTGCGCTCCTTGGAAGAGGTAAAGAGTTTTTTAACGCCCTTTATTATTTCGTTATTTTTACCTGTGATTTTTTCCATACACAACTCCAAGAAAGTGTGCCAATAATTTACATTCGTTTAAAGAAATCACTGACTGCATTATTATATATTATATTATTTTTATATATTACATTATAAGCAGAAAAAATTCAATACCCAAAATAAATTTTTTATAAAAAAGCGGAATAACAATTTATGTCATTCCGCCTCAGCAATTATTTAGTTTTAACAGTTTTAATTTTGGACCAAGCAGAATAAACGGTCTTACCGTTTTTAGTTTTATACGCTCTTACTCTTACATAATATTTTTTCTTGCTTTTAAGCTTTTTAACAGTCGATTTTGAAGATTTGACTTTAACTGTTTTGGTAGTCTTTTTAGTGAATTTTTTGCTTGTTGAAAGCTTGATTTGATAGCCCGAAGCGGCTTTATTGTTAGAATTATTTACAGTTATTTTCTTTTTTCCCGCTTTTAGTGAATAAACTTTAGGGGTTTTAAGAATTTTCTTTTTATCGCCCTTTGTTTTGTAGGAATAACCGCAAAGATAACAGGTATATGTATGATATCCGGCTGAAAAATAAGTAGGTGAAGTTGTTACAACATCAAAATAATGATTGCAAACATAATTTGAAACGGAAAAAGTGTAATCACCTGCACTCAATATCCTGAAATAATAAGTACCTTTAAGAAAATCAAAATTCTTGTCTGTGACCTTTTTCTGCGCTTTATCTCCTAAAACAAATACGGTATCAATAATATTTTTATCATCATTTTGATAAATCTCAACTTTTGTGGCAGAATTTGATGAAAGCGACAATGTATATTTTGCCGCTTGATTTAAGTCGAGTTTAAAAACAGCGCCTGTAATTTCCGTTGCAGGGCGGTTATAAATCGTGCCGATTACAAGATTTTCAGCGCTTTGAAAAGTGTTTTTACCGTTCTGACTTGACCAGTCCTCACCAAATGCAGCATTTGCGCAAAATAAGCTTGAAACAAGCATCAAAAATGCCAATAAAACACTTGAAATTTTTTTCATATTCAATCACCCTTTCGTCATTATAATATCACTAATTTATACAGTTGTCAAAATATTTTTCGTTCTACTTTAGTTTAAATTTACACTTTACAATAACTAAGAAAAGAACTAAAATAAAAATATGCAAAAGGAAAAGAGATGAAAAATATGTGGGCGGTATTTGCAGTTTTATCGGCAGTATTTGCGGCTTTAACATCAATTCTTGCAAAGGTCGGTATCAAAGACGTTGACTCTAATCTTGCAACGGCAATCAGAACGGTTGTAGTTGTTGCAATGTCTTGGCTTATGGTGTTTATCACCAATGCGCAATCGGGAATCACTAATATCAGCAAAAAAAGCTGGATATTCCTTATTTTGTCAGGTCTTGCAACCGGTGCTTCATGGCTTTGTTACTACAAAGCAATACAAATCGGAGAGGTTTCAAAAGTTGTGCCTATTGATAAATTAAGCGTCGTAATCACTCTTGTTTTGGCATTTATATTTCTTCACGAGGATTTCAATATCAAGTCACTTATCGGCTGTATTTTGATTGCGGCAGGCACGCTAATTATGGTTCTTTAAATTCTTCACTCGCCCTTAATTCGTTTAAGGGCGTTTTTTTCTAAGCGGGAAACCTGAGCCTGTGATATACCTACCTCACGTGCAACCTCCGTTTGCGTTTTGCCCTGCATAAAGCGAAGGTACATAATATTTCGTTCTCTGTCATCAAGTTTTTTGATTTCGTCTTTAATAGAAATTTCATCTACCCAATCTTTATCGGTCGAGTTATCGCCCACTTGATCCATAACAAAAATAGTATCACCTCCGTCATTATATACAGGTTCATAAAGTGATACCGGGTCAACAATTGCTTCAAGAGCAAGAACAACATCGCTTTTTTTCATTTCAAGCCTTTGAGCAATTTCCTCAATAGTCGGTTCCTTGCCGTTTTCATTTATAAGCTGTTCCTTAACCTGCATTGCTTTATAAGCAGTATCTCTCATAGAACGGCTGACACGAATGGGATTATCATCACGCAGATATCGCCTTATTTCACCTATACACATCGGCACGGCGTAGGTGGAAAAACGAACATCAAGGTCAGTATTGAAATTATCTATAGCCTTTATAAGGCCGATTACGCCGACTTGAAAAAGGTCGTCCATATTTTCCCCTCTGTTTGAAAAACGTTGCACTACGGACAGTACAAGGCGCAGATTACCCTCAACAAGCTCATTTCTTGCATTTTTATCTCCGGCTTGAGCCTTTTTTAGAAGTTCCATTTTTTCTTTTTCCTTTAGCACCTTAAGCCTGCCGGTATTAATACCGCATATTTCAACTTTATTATATTGCACACAATCACCCTTTTTCAATTTATGTACAAAAATATTATTGACAAAAAAGAGTGACGTTATGTGTGAAAATAAAAAGAGAGATGAAATAAATCATCTCTCAGACTGTCAATAAAGTGGCTAAACCGTGCCGTGCTTAAATTATCATAAAGTAATGATGTAGGGGCGGGACTTGCTCTTGCCGAAATAAAATCAAAAATACATTTATAGAAAAAAGACAAGGACATTGAATCCTTGTCTTTTTTGGCGCTTTTCGTCTTTTGCTCGGGGGCAGTACCCACGTACAGCACCCGCTCGCAAAA
>ERZ780135.275-NODE-275-length-37722-cov-2.854329_pt1 | contig 37722 bp, 36 predicted proteins | sample MGYA00511946_ERZ780135 | MGnify/ENA primary metagenome ERZ780135 (study PRJEB29588, sample SAMEA2151034) | human gut metagenome | biome: human gut; feature: human-associated habitat; material: faeces | place: Denmark | collected 2008/2010 ... | reverse complement strand
CCCTCATCCGGCTGGAGGACCAGCTTGTCAAGGACATGCGGCCATATCTGTAAGGCAGCGACATCAATCTGGGCGAAGACCGAATGCGGTTAGTAGGCGCAGCTGCAAGGTTATCTGCGCGTCGGTAAGCGGTGAAGCAGAGTGCTTCGCCGCTACAAACCCTGCTCGATATTTGCCTGCGCAAATACTACCTCCCTTTTTCGCAGTTCAGGCTGTGGCAAAGGGAGGTTTTCGCATGATGCCGCGCCGCATCAAACACTTTCCCTGTACACCGGTGTCGATCTGTGCTATAATTATCAAATAAAACTGGACGATCAGGAGGCAGAACTATGATTCCGACCAGAGAGCAGGCATGGGACCTGCTGTGCGAATATAATGAAGGCGAGTTTCATCGCCTGCACGCGCGCATCGTGGGCGATGTGATGCGGTATTTTGCCGTCGAACTCGGCTATGACGATGAGGCGGACTTCTGGCAGACCGTCGGCATTCTGCACGATTTGGATTTCGAGCAGTATCCCGACCAGCACTGCACAAAGGAGGCGGAAATCCTGCGCGAAAAGGGCATGGACGAGCGCCTTGTGCATGCAGTCGTCAGCCACGGCTATCTGCTCACCGTTGACGTGCAGCCGGAGCACCAGATGGAAAAGGTGCTGTTCGCCATCGACGAGCTTTCGGGACTGATCGGCGCCGCTGCCATTATGCGCCCTTCCAAAAGCATTATGGACCTGGAGCTGAAATCAGTCAAGAAAAAATATAAAGATAAAAAATTCGCTGCCGGATGCTCGCGCGACGTTATTGAAAAGGGCGCTGCCAACCTGGGCTGGACTGTCGATGAGCTGATCGAAAAGACTATTCTGGCTATGCGCGAAGACGAAGCCGCTATCAACGAAGCCTGCGCTTCCTTGGATGCCTGAATAAACGAGGTTTTATAATTGTTATGAAGAAAAAAGTTTTAGTCGCTATGAGCGGCGGCGTTGACAGCTCTGCCGCGGCTATGCTCCTGCAGCAGCAGGGCTACGATGTAACCGGAGCCACGCTGCGTATGTTCTCCAACGAGGATCTGGGACTGGAGCAGGACAGTGCCTGCTGCTCACTAAGCGACGTTGAAGACGCCAAACTGGTTGCACACAAGCTGGGCATTCCCCACTATGTCTTTAATTTCAGTCCCTGCTTCAGGCGCTGCGTCATCGACCGCTTTATCAGCGAATACGAAGCCGGCCGTACGCCAAACCCCTGCGTCGACTGCAATAAACACATCAAATTCGGCGAACTGCTCGATCGCGCCCGGTTGATGGACTGTGAATATCTGGCTACCGGTCACTATGCCCGCATCATTTTCGATGCTGACAGAAACCGCTGGCTGCTGGCCCGCGGCGACGACCACGCCAAAGACCAGAGCTATATGCTTTTTAACCTGACCCAACAGCAGCTGGCGCATATCCTGCTGCCGCTGGCAGATATTACCAAACCCGAGATCCGCCGGATGAGCGAAAACCGCGGCCTGGTAACGGCTCATAAGCCGGACAGCCAGGATATCTGCTTTGTCCCCGACGGCGACTACACCGCTTTTATCGAACGCATTACCAAAAATAAACCGCGCCCCGGTAAATTCATCCACCAAAACGGTCAGGTACTGGGAACGCACCAGGGACTGATCCACTACACTATCGGCCAGCGTAAAGGTTTGGGCATTGCTTATGAATACCCGCTTTATGTTATTGATAAAGACATTACCAGCAACACAGTTATTTTAGGCCCTAATGATGCTTTGTTCCAGAAAGCTCTGCTTGCCGAAAACTGTAACCTGATCGCGATCGATAAGCTGGAGGCGCCCCTGCGCGTAACCGCCAAGACCCGTTACCGGCAGAAAGACGTACCGGCAGTTATCGAGCCGCTGGCGGACGGTAAGATCAAAGTTACTTTTGACGAACCGCAAAGAGCCATCACCCCAGGTCAAGCCGTAGTATTTTACGACGGCGATTACGTAGTCGGCGGCGGTATTATCGCCGCGCCGCGAAGGAGTAAGAAACATGAAATTCTTTCTCGCTGCTATCGTCACAGCAGCACTGCTCGCTGAAATAATCCCTGTTTGGGCCGCTGACCCGGGCAATGATAAAATCGAAAATACGGCTCCTTCTGTCCATACAGAAGCTGATAACAGTAACGGACATCCGCCTGAAGGCATCAGCATCACGCCGCAGACACAGGCCCAGAGGCTGGCAGCAGCTACAGCGAAAGCACAGCCGAACGCCAAAACACCGGCTGATACTGCGTCCAATACTACCTCCTCTGCCGATGCGGATATCAAAACTCCTCCTGCTGATATGCAGCCGGAACCAACCAAACCGGTGATCAAAAAAATCAAACCGCCGGTCCCTGAGGAAAAACCGCTGCGCGTGATCTGGCCGCAGGACTTTTATTATTATTCCTATAACGGCGATCCTTATTACAGCCTGTCGCTGCCCAAGGATTTCGGTACTGATACCCTCGCCGGACTGCCTGCTGCAGGTCCCATGCTGATGCGGGCCCAAAGCAACACTGTTTTGATGACCTTTGCCGCCACAGAAAATGATCCTGTTAAAAATCGGATCTTCAGCGAAGCGCTCAAAAACAGAAGCGAGATACCGCTGCCGCCATTAGGACCGAACGAAGAATACGAATATATCCCAGCCCCGCGTTATACTTACAATACTGACCCGGCGCCGTTGGAACTGCCCAAGCAGATCACAAATGCCAAAATAGTGGATGCTGGCAGCGGGCGGACAGCAGAAAACCTGATCGTTCAATATCTTTATCTCAGCTGTACGGCCGACGGACAGCATTGCATGGCTGTACTTACCCACAGCGAACGCAATCAGAAAGCCTTTGACGGACTGTTCGTCTTTCCCTATGCTGAAAAACAAAATTATATACCGTTAGTTACCTTCACCGCGCAGAGCCTGCGGGTGAGGAAATAAACAATAAAAGCTGATAAATAGAAGCGCTTAAACGCCTATATTTATCAGCTTTTTAATTATACTATCATCTATTTACAACAGCCCGGCCGGTATATACCAGTTTCTGGCATCTATTGGCAGCAGATCATTGGCAAAACAGATCACGCCGCCTGCACCTAATTTCAAGGCCCGTTCTCCCTCTGCCACCGGCCGCAGGATATCAAACTTCTTCGTTTCTTTCACCGGGCTGGAGCTTTTGCGGATCGCCAAAGGATGTATGCTGCCATCAACATTCAGCACAAGCTCTACCTCCCGGCTGTTAAAGTCACGGTAATAACCAAGCGGCGGTATCTGTCCGCAATTACTGAAGCTCTTGTAGATCTCCATCACCGCCCAGGTTTCCAAAAAACTCGACGACATTGCCCCTGCTTCCAAGATCTCGGCATTACTCCAGCGCAGCAGATAAGCAGCCAGGCCGGTATCGGTAAAATATACCTTCGGCGCTTTCACACCATATTTTAAATTCGGATGCATGAACGGCTCCAGTAAATATACCAGCCCCGCCGCTGCCAGTACCTTCAGCCACTGCTTCGCCGTTGGCGCAGTGATCTCCGCTTCCTTGGCCAGCGCCGCATAGTTGATCATACTGCCGGTATAGCTGGCTGCCGCACATAAAAACCTGTAAAATTGCAGTTCATCATTGACCTGGGTCAGCGCCCTGACGTCACGCTGCAGAAAGGTCTGCACATAGGAAGAGTAATAGTTGTTCCAGTCCTGCTCTGAGGCATTGTTCAGCGCCGGCATACTGCCGCACCAGATCTGCTCAAACAAATCACGCATCGGCAGTATCTCAGCTTCCTGCGCCCGCTGCAGTAAAAATTTTTCTTCCGGCACAAAAGCTCCCGCACCAAGACCGGCTACTTCGGCATGGCTGAACCCAAGCAGATGAACGATAGCGATCCTGCCTGCCAGGCTTTCTGTGACGTTCTCCATCAAATCAAAAGCATGCGACCCTGTCAGCCAAAAGTCACCGTTATTGCCATGCTCGTCTACGTACATTTTAATATACGGCAGCAGCTTCGGCGCCATCTGGATCTCATCGATCAAGAGCGGCGGTTTATACCGCTGCAGAAACAGCCCCGGTTCCGTCATTGCCAAGCTGCGTACGTTGATATCGTCCATCGTCACATAAGTCCTGTTGCCTTCTGCCAGCCTGCGCAGCAAAGTCGTCTTTCCTACCTGACGCGGCCCAGTAACCAGAAGTACCTTACAACAACCGCTCAGTTTTTCAATTGTCGTCTCCAAATAGCGTTTGATATACATTCTAAAATCTTCCTATCTTTATTTTTACAAAATACTGCTTTTACTTACTGACCGTTACTCTGTAACTCTATCAATATTCCCAGCGCAAGCCTACAGCTACCAGTTTGCTGCTGTCACTGCGTCCACTGGTATAATCCGCATTTTTGATTTTGGCATATCCAAGTACGCTATCCAGATACAAAGACTTATTCAGCTTTTTCGCATAGGTCAGCTGCACTTCATGTACACGCGGATTACTGGCAGCAGCACGGTCCATATCCATACTGGTATATTCCAAACCGATCCTGTCGCCGTTAGCCAGATAATGGCTGATACTGCCATAATATTTTCTGGTATTTTTACCCATGGCATCACCCAGAATATCGTCTTTATAGGTCCAGCCATTAACAAGATACCAGTGTCCATACCACCAATTATTAGTATCACTCAGCTCCAGACGCATATCCCAGCAACCGTCACCGCCAAACAGCTGCGGGAAATACACACCGACACTGCGGGCATGCTCACTGGGGAACCCGCCGGCCTGATCTTCGCCATACAAAGAGCCGTAAAGCTGGACACCAGGAAAACGGTAACGCAGGTCTATACCGCCAATATCGTTCCACTGGTCGTCACTCTCGGCATTATCACCCAGTATCCAATGCTTATTTAAAGACTTGAACATGGATACACGTTCAAGACCTAAAGACAAGTTATCTGTCGGCACTATATCAACCCTTACTCCCAGCAGCCCGGCATGATCCTTTTCACGCTGCCAGTTTGCTATCCCGGCAGTATGCGCTTTGTCTGCCCGATTACCTTCCAAACGGCTGTAAAAAACGTTGACATTAGCTTTACCCAGAAATTTTAAAAACCCGTTATCAAAGGTGTGCGGTTCCAGTAGATTCAGCTTGAGCATCGTCTGCGGCGTTGCATTGTTACTCATAGCAAAGGGCGCTTTTCCCCACTGCACAGCCTGCTTGCCAAGTTCTATCCCCCAGACGCCCAGATGTGTTTTTACATAGCCTTCTTCAATACTGGCGTCACCATGCTGATCTTTATCATAGCTGAACCTTGGCGTCAGGCTCAGCGCCAGATCTTTATTCAAACTGCCGGAGATCTCTGCTGCGCCGATAATATTAATGCCGTCGCCATACCTATAGCCGTTGTTATTGCGGTTCAGCGGCTGCCAGGAAGCATTGATACCCTTACGGTAGCGATAGGAATCCTGCCGCATATCGCCATAAGCCAGCCTGGCTTCGACAGCACGCAGCTTGATGTTGCTGCCATAGTCTGTATTTGCACCCTGTAAATAAGCAATTTCTTCTGCCAGATCGGCGCGCATTTCTTTATAATAAATTTTCAGATAGCCTGGCATTGGTTTCGTCTGTGCTTTCTGCTGTGCTTCTATGATCCATTTTGCCATATCCAAACGGCTGTAAGGTCTGGTGCCTGTCGGCATGTCTTTGATATAACCCATTCCTTCCAGTTTGTCGATATAGCTGTAATATCTGCTGTCCAGCGGCACATTTGCTGTTACCAGCGGCGACGCTGTTGCCACACCACTGACCGCTATAACACTTGCAGCAATTCCTGCCATTACAAACTTATTCATCGTCTGCACGCTCCTCGTTTTATTTCTTTTTTACTATTCTACTGTTACCGATTTAGCCAGATTTCTTGGTTTATCTACATCAAGGCCTCTAGCCAATGATATATAATAACTTAAAAGCTGCAAAGGCACTACAGCCAGGCTGGCCGCAAAGCATGGCTCAATCTGCGGAATATAAGTCACAAATTCTGCTGTATCTTCAATTTTATAATTACCGACGGTCGTAAGCCCCATGCAATAAGCACCTCTGCTTTTTACCTCTACCAAATTAGATAAGGTCTTTTCATACAGCTCGGGCTGCGTCAGCACGCTTACTACCAGAGTCCCATCTTCAATAAGGCTGATCGTACCGTGTTTAAGCTCTCCGGCCGCATAAGCTTCAGAATGGATATAGCTTATTTCTTTCAGCTTCAGACTGCCTTCCAGGCAAACGGCATAATCTATCCCGCGACCAATGAAAAAAATATCTTTGGCATTGGCATGTTTGGCAGCAAACCACTGTAACCGCTCTTTATCTTCAATAATCTTATTGATCTTAGTCGGCAGCACGGCAAGCTCTTCCAGATAACGCTTATAGTCAACATCACTTACCGTTTGTCTGCACCGTCCAAATTCAACTGCAATTGCATAACAGGCAATCAGCTGCGCACTGTATGCTTTGGTAGTAGCAACTGCAATTTCCGGTCCCGCCAGAGTATAAAATACTTTATCAGCCTCGCGGGCGATGCTTGACCCTACAACGTTAACTATCGCCAGTGTTTTTATACCACGCTGCTTTGCTTCCCTTAATGCCGCCAACGTATCGGCCGTTTCGCCGGACTGACTGATCACGATCACAAGTCCATCCTGGTCCAAGATCGGGTCGCGGTATCTGAATTCACTGGCCAGTTCTACACGTACCGAAACCCGAGCCAGCTTTTCTATAACATATTGTCCTACTACCCCTGCGTGATAGGCGCTGCCGCAGGCAACGATATAAATCTGGCTGATACGGCCAATCTCGCTTTCAGTAAGACCCACACCAGATAAATCAAGCTGTCCGTCTTTCAATACAGAGTTCAGTGTATCACGCACAGCTTTAGGCTGTTCATGGATCTCTTTCATCATAAAATGTTCAAAGCCAGCCTTTTCGGCGGCTTCGGCATTCCATGTGATTTCTACCAGCTCCTTATCTATTTCTTCTTTATCCATATTATAAAAGATTGCTGTGCCCTGCTGCAGTCTGGCAATTTCCATGTTGCCGATATAGTAAACATTGCGGGTATATTTTAAAATTGCCGGTACGTCACTTGCAATATAAGTTTCACCTTTTTCTACTCCTATGATCATCGGGCTGTCCTTACGGGCCGCAAAAAGCTCTTCCGGATAATCTTTGAACATCAAGGCCATGGCATAACTGCCGCGAATCCGTACCATAGCACGGCTTACCGCTTCTACAGGGCCCGCTGCGGTATCTTTTTTATAGTAATAATCTACAAGCTTAACTGCCACCTCGGTGTCTGTCTGCGAATGAAAAGCATAGCCCTTTTTAAGCAGTTTCTCTTTCAGTTCCTGATAGTTTTCGATAATACCATTATGGACGCCAACTACGGCGCAATCATCTGAAATATGTGGGTGAGCATTCAGCTCGCTGGGCTCACCATGGGTAGCCCAGCGAGTATGTCCAATACCGCATGTGCCCTCAAGCATCCGGCCTGCATCTGTTTTATCTGACAAAGCCTTTAGCCTTCCTTTAGCTTTGACAACGACTACATCACTGCCACCGCTGCGCACAGCCAAGCCTGCGCTGTCGTAACCACGATATTCAAGCCTTGACAATCCATCCAGCAACACCGGTGCCGCCTGCCTGCAACCAATATACCCAACAATACCGCACATGAACCATATCCCCCCTTAAAATTTAATCACGATATTTATTTTTCTTTTGTTTATGACTTTCTTTCATTAATAAGTAACCTTCAAAAAGATTTATATCTTCAAGATTCGTAATTTTAATATTCGTCTGAGAACCTTTAGAAAAATAAATAGTTTTCCTCATTTTATACATTAAAGTGGTAGTATGTGGTTCCACAGAATCAATAATCCCCTGTTCAATTGCTTCTTTATACAAATTGTAAACAAAACCATATTTAAAAGCATGTGGAGAACTCATACATGCAATAGTATTGCGGTCAATGTATTTTGATGATGCATTATTAGGATTTTCAACCGATTCACTATTTTCTTTCATTCCTGGAAGTAGATAAAAATCTGTACTCGAAATAGCATTACCTTTTTCTTTGCAGACTCTAATAACATCCGAAATGATATCTTCGCTAATAAAAGGCGATACACCAAAATGTACCAAAACTATATCATTCTCACTAATTTTATTTTTTAGATATTTGATCCCATTCAAAACTGATTTTTGAAAATTTTCTCCACCTTTTGTAACCCATATTAATTTACTGAAATTATATTGACTTTTCATAACACCTATATCTTTTATATACGAATCTATACAAACTACTTCTATCGCATCAATCTCTGGATGTTGTTGAAAAATCTCTATTGTATATGCCAATATCGGTTTACCTAACACTTCAATAAATTGTTTAGGAATATCGGCACCAACCCTATTGCCAACTCCTCCTGCTAAAATAATCGCTATATTCATTCTGCACTCTCCTACTCCTATTAAACACTAGAATTATAGTGAATTTTTTGCGCAACAAGTAAATCATCTACTTCATTTACTTCACTCCACTTATAGCCTTTTATATCCCTACAATAAAGTTGAAAATCATGGAACATAATCATTTGAACTAAAGAATCTTCAAAATATTGATTATACATATTGGAGTGAATCATATTATCAATTTCCATTTTTAAAAGTCTTGCCGACACCGCATCTAACTTCGTCATGCAACAATACTTAGCATCAAATGTTTCAAGTTTTTTACTCATAACCAAGATTTGTTCGTCTTTTATAACGGCGTTATAATTACCGGCCTTTAAACAAGTACTATCAACTAATACATAAGGAAATTCAGTTTTCTGCACTAAATAATTTTTAATAATATAATCCTCAAAAACAATATCTCCATGCATAATAGCAATATTTTCCCGTTCAAGATATTCTCTTGCAAACCAAATGGAGGCAATAGAATTTGTAACTTCATAAAATGGATTTACAACAAATTTCACATTCTCTTCTTCAAGATTTTTTCTCACAATATTACCCAAATATCCAATAACAACTACTATTTCTGCTTTTTTATCCATACTCCTTATTTTTCGTACCATACGTTGAAGAACCGTAGTATTGTCATCCAATTTATATGAAGTTTTAGGATATTTTAGAGTTAAGGGTTGTAAATTGCTACCTTTTCCAGCAGCAAGAATTATATATGTCATATATTTTATTTCTCCTCATACATTTTTAACGCTAATATACTAAACTCATTCGCATAACGATACCACAAATCCTTATGTGCTCCAACTGGCTGACCTTTTGACTCTTTAAGCATTGTCCAATGTAAATAAAACCATCCCGTCAACGCAATATACGCATAAAAATGTCTATTTTGCCTGGATGTCGGTTTCCTGCGATAGTATGTGAAAAGTATATTATCAATTTCACTTATAGTATGCTCCCCACCACATATATACGATCCTAAATCAAACCCAGGATCTCCATAACCACCATATTCCCAATCAATCAAATAAATTTCTTCCTCATTGATTAAAAAATTAACATCTCTGGCATCACCATGCACATTACATAATTTAATGCCATCCATTTTTGTCAATTCATAAAGTCTATATATTCTATTCTCAATATCTTTAAAAAATTTAAAGCTTCCATATTTTATTCTAGGAATCTTTTGTTTTATATCCTCAGCTTTTTTGATTACATCAAAATTCCACCGTACTTTGCATGGAGATTCATGTAAAGTACGAAGAAGCATGATGCCTCTTACCATATCATTCATATTATGATAATCAAAATCTCGATGTTCTATATATTTGGCAATTTTCCAACCTGAATCAACGTCCATGGCAACAAGAGTAGTATCTATTCCAACATCTTCAACAACTTTCTGCATAATAGTTTCTCTTCCACGGTCAACTAATATTTCTGAACCTAGTCCAGGATGTCTATATACATATTTCCCACCATTCAAATAAAATGATAATACAATATTTGTCATACCCGCTTGAACAGGAAATAGTTCTTCTATGTCTGTTTGTTTACAATTAAATACCGTACAAATATTGGTGATTATGTTTTTTTTATTTCATTTGTCAACAAGCCACCAGTTGTTTGAATAAAATCAATCATATTTACCTCTCGTTTATTTCTATATAATATTCAAATATTTTGTAATACATATATTTCTATTACTATAAATAAACTCAACTTTTATTTATTGCATAATACATATCACAAGTCTTCATAATATATATTTTATTCTCATCTCGTAATTTACTTAAATAAAAACATAATTTCTCAAAATTTCTATAATCCCACGCACAAATATTTTCATAAAATGGCTCTTCTCTTTTTAAAATGCTGTGAAACATAAAAATAATGTGCTTTTCACTTTTTAAAGCATACTTGACTAATTCCATCACTTGTGCGTAGGTATGTTTCCTCGTTACTGGAACGCTATTTAAATAAAATTTTTCAAAATTATTAACTAAACTTTTTTCATATGCAAATCTATATAATATTGGCAAAGGAAAAACTCGTGATAGTTTTCTTGAAATTCGCCTTATATAGTCATTACAGGAAATATTCTCTCCTCCTCGTACGTAAAAAAAGTTATTAGAAATTAACTCATTTTTAATAGATTCAGCATCTTTTCTCTTCATCCTTGAATGGGGGCTGGCAAATCCCATTTTATAACGCTCATTTAATCCAGCCCATTTTTTTAATAACATCTGCCCAGTACAAATATCTTTTAAATCATTACTATGTCTATCTCCATGACAAGCTAATTCAATTAATTTACATTTACTAATTTCTTTTATATTGTTAATACTCATTGGCAAATTGTCACAACAAAGCTCTGCCGATTCTATTCGTTTATCTATATATGCAGTAGTAATATTAAATGTTGCTGGAATATCGTATTTTCTTAAAATCGGCAACACATTAGTATAATTATCGTATCTACCATCATCAAATGACAAGCTTACAATTACCATATATTATTTTCTCCAATTCATCGACTGTACATAATGAGAATACAATTCCTTATGATTTTCCATCCATAACAACAATTCTTTTACCATATCATCGTAATTGGGAATCTTATATTCAAAATCAAATTTAGTTCGCACTAAAGACTTATCGCTTTCGATATTACCATTTTTAACTATCTCAATTTCTTCATTACGCATATATTTATTAAAAAGTTTAAGTAAACAATACTTACTTATTTTTTCAGAAGGTACTAAATTATATAGTCCTACTGCATTTTTATCATTTAAAACAGCTTCTATCGTCTTAGCCAGTTGCAAAGTTGTTTGTCCTGTCCAATAAACTTTATCATATCCTTGAATTTTACCCGTAACCTGCATGAACCAGTTAAATAGTCCTATCCCATCACTTTTTATATCTGGTCCAACAATAGATGTTCTAATAGTTATATTTTTTTTGTCATCAATCTCACCCAGTGCTTTTGATTTATCATAAAATGTCGTACCATCACATAAGTCCTCTTCTTTATATCCACCTTTGGCACCTGAAAAAACACAGTCCGTACTAATGTGTATTACCCGTGTATGAATATTTTCTGTTAAATCAACAAGATAATGTGGTAAAAAAGAATTTAATAATACCGCATCTGCCTTATATTCATTCGCTTTTTTATTAAGTAAACCAATACAGTTAACTATTGCATCATAATTTCCTGACAAAACTATCTTTTGCAATTCGCCGATTTTTTTTGCATCTCCAATAATAGTATCTACAATTTTTAAATCTTCTCTTGCAAATCCTATGACTTCATGTCCATCTTCTTTTAATACCAAAGAAATCATATGTCCAGCCATACCATTACAGCCTAAAACCAATATTTTCATTTACTCTCCCGCCATTCTGACAATTCTTTTTTGATATATTCAAGGTTTAAGAGTTTCTTTTTTATTTCACTAATATCTAAGATTGTAGTATTATTTGAATCATATTCTTCTGCTACAGTTATATTCTGAGAACCACTTACTAAATATTTATCATAATTCAAATCTCTATTATCAGCCGGTATTCTATAAAAATCCACCTTTATCTATTGCTTTAGATGCCTCTTCTCTAGTCATAAGCACTTCATATTGTTTTTCTCCATGCCTAGTCCCTATGATTTTAATGGGATTATTCGCATCAAATATTTCTTTTATAGCTAAAGCTAAATCACCTATATAACATGACGGAGCTTTTTGAATCATAATATCGCCGTTTTGGGCATTATGAAATGCAAAAGAAACCAGATCTACAGCTTCTTCTAAGCTCATAATATAACGTGTCATCCTAGGATCAGTAATTGTTAATGGTTTAGCACTTTTAATTTGTTCAATAAAAAGTGGTATCACAGATCCCCTAGAACACATCACATTTCCATATCTGGTACAACAAATATTAATTTTATTTGAGTCACAATTTCTACTTTTAGCAATGATTATTTTTTCCATCATCGCTTTACTTGTTCCCATTGCATTAACTGGATATGCTGCTTTATCCGTAGATAAACAAATAACTCGTTTAACCCCTTCTTTAATTGCTACACTCAAGACATTATCAGTTCCAATTACATTCGTTTTTACTGCTTCCAATGGAAAAAATTCACAAGATGGAACCTGTTTTAAGGCTGCAGCATGAAACACATAGTCTACACCATTCATCGCAGATATAATAGTTTCCCTATCTCTTACATCCCCTATGTAAAACTTTATTTTTTCACTTAATTCAGGAAATTTAGCTTGATAAATATGCCGCATATCATCCTGTTTTTTCTCATCTCTTGAAAAAATTCTGATTTCTTTTAAATCACTATCTAGAAATTTATCTAATACGGCATTGCCAAATGAACCTGTTCCACCAGTTATTAATAAAATCTTATTCTTAAACATTTTAACGTACCTTCCTAGACATAATTTCCATTATTTCTGCATAAAAACCTGTTTCTTCCAAATATTTATTTGTTATCTCGCAAGCTTCTTGTAATGACAGGTTTTCTTGATAATTGACATACCAAGAGCCTCTTAAAAACCTAATTTTATAAATTACTCTATCAATCAACCAATTACTAACGTCACTTATAATATCGAAAAATACCCTCAAATAACCTATTCCATGTATAAATTGCATGGTATAACTTCTATATTCACCATACTTTAATAACATTCGAGCATACACAGCATACCAATTCATTTTTTCTATAAAATCACCAGCCCCCATAGCTTCTAAAGCTTTAACAGCCGATTCTGGCCAAATTGTATTACCTAACCATAACTTAGGTATATTTTTATTCCACTTTTCCTCTACATCATTTGCAATCTGAGCAACACCTTTTAGAGAACCCTTATGAGCGCCTCTCATTCCCATACCACACGCGCTGCTATAACTGGCTCCACTAATTATCAATGGCGCATTTATGTAAATATGATTATGCACAACTAAGGAACAAGCAACAGCATTTGCCATATCAGGACTTGGTCCAGGGAAAATTTTTCCACTCTTTAATTTAACTTTATCCAATATGCTCCGCGCTATTACCGCATGATATGTCCTAGGTAAAAACCTTATAGATTGGAACCCATTTCTTAAATATCTGTATAATATCTCTTTACTATTTATTTTTTCTATCTTTAATTTAGTTTTATCAAAACTTAAAAATGGTAATTTTGTTCCATTAAAAACAATATCCGGCCAGTAAAACGTTGCCATATTACAATTGAGTGCTTCAATTTCATATCTATTCATCAATTTTACAGCCTCAATCAACATATTTGAAATAGAATCATCATCACCTATATAACATATGTATTTCCCAGTAGCATTACTAACTGCAAGTTCGCTGTTCTCAGTTTGTGTTAATTGATCTTTACAATGATAGTATTTTAAATTTTTATGATCAATATTCTTTATATAGTCAACTATTTGACTGTTATCATCACTATTATCTTGTACTACAATCTCTATATCTTTATCGCCAAGTTTAATTAATGAATCTAAACACCCCTTTAGATAGTTACTTCTATTTTTCGTTGGTATAATAATACTTAATAAATATTCCATCACACACACTCCTAAATCAATTTACTTTTTCGCTCTATAAAAAAGTAAAGAAAAATTATGATTACCATTGTTAATAGTAACCCCCATCTTAAATATATATTATCTAAGAAATATCTGGTATATACAGCTATTGCCATACAAAATAGTGAACTTATCAGAATTGCTTTTGCATCCAAAAAATTATACTTCTTTATTCTATATGCAAAATAATAATGAAAAGCAAAATAAATAATATATGTAAATAAATTAATATATGCAGCACTCACATATCCATATCGTGGCACTAATAACAAGCTCATAATAATATTCAAAAAAGTTGCCAATAATGTACCAAAAGAAATGTATTGTGTCTTTTTATAATAATACTCAACCTGAGAAGGTAGCGTATATATAGCTGCAAAAAATGCACTCACTAATAAAGGAATAGTACAATATATAGACTCTTGATATGTTTCAGGTGCAAGCATCATTGTCACTTCTGTCGAACTTAACAGTAATATACTGACTAATATACTAAATCCATATACATATAACGTTGAAACTTTTTTTATTTGAATATAATTATTTTTTTCCATATTTTCATAAAACCATGTATTGTAAGAATAGGTTAATGAACTAGATATAACTAAAAATACGTTATTGAATATAGCAGAAAAACTGAATAATCCAGCAGCCATATTATCAAAGAATCTTTGTATGATGATACGATTAAAATGTGTTAGCAATACTTGTGATAGAGCATGCGGTATTAATGGTACACTATAAACAGCAGCATATTTCCAATAATTAAAATTGTATAAACTTTTACATCTTTTTATAAAATAAATTACTACCACTATCCCTATTATAATTAAAGGTATTGCTGTACCGTAAATTCTTCCGACACTTGTATTAACAGTAAAAACATTTGTGATTAAATAGTAAGAAATTAAAATATTGCAAATGCAATATACCAAACTTAATAATTGATACCTTTTAAAATCATAATATATACTTAGATAAGAATTATATATATATATTAATGCATCGCTTGCACCATGAAAAATTAGAACAAATAATAGAAGCGGCTCTATTCTTAGACATCTAAAAATTGAATCATAAGTAAATACCAATATAAAAATAGAAATTAAACACCCTGTAATCGTAAGACCTACTAAAGAAGTTACATATTTTATAAAATCATTTTTAAAATCATAAAATCCATTACGTATGCTAGTATGTGTAGAAAGACCTATAATCGCAACTAAAATAAGTTCATAAGTCATATATATGCTATACAAACCAAATTGATCTGGTGTCATTAATCGAGTAAAAATCGGGATAGTAAAAAAAACTATTCCTTTATTCAAAAAATTTCCAATTATATATCCAATACCAGCTTTAATTGCTAAATTTTCTTTCAATAAATTTATTATTTTACTCAAGATTGCCTTCTTTATAGTGTAAAATTTTTTTTGCTAATAACTCCATATTTAATTCACTAGGTAAATTTTTATCATAAACTTGGTCGATCATACTTTTGATTTTATTTTTGTAATTTTCTATATAATTTTGCTGATTTTTTAAAATATCAGATAATAACAAAATCAAATCATCAAACTCAGAAGCTTTTAAATCTAGTGTCATTGAATCATAATCTATACTAAATCCAAACTCATTTTCGTAATCATACCTGTCAAAACAATATAAGATAAAAGGTTTATACATAAGTAAATAGTCAAAAAATATGGAGGAATAGTCTGTAATCAATACATCTGCATCTTCTAAAAAGTTATATATATCGGACTCTGCTGGTAGTTCTATAACGTTTTCACAATTTGTTATCTTCGCACTAAATGAAGAAGCGAAATGCATTTTAGTAACAAAATATACATTATCCTTTATTAATTCTTTTGATAAATTATTAATTGTTTCTACCAATCTATCATTATTTTTTCTATCCTTTCTATAAGTTGGCAAATAAAAAACAATTTTTGCATTTTTATTTTTAATATTTCTAATTTTATTTTTTATATACAACTCATTTGGTAGATAGAATCTTAATTTGTCATTTAACATATAATAATCACGAGGGTATGTCCCAATAATAGTCTTATTTTCAGGACAACCAAAAGATAACATATGTATACTTTTTTGCCACACAGAGGTTGAAAGTAAATATCTTTCCTGCCAATTACCTGGTTTTATAGAATTTTTTACCATTAATATCGCTTCATTTAATTTGATTGAAAAACTATAATTAGAATCAAACAGTCCAATTTTTTTCACTGCAAACCCATGCCATAAATCTACTCTTTTCGCAAAAATTGAATAATATGCATCCAAATCAGTATAGTGGTTATCTATTATATGTATTCCACTTGTCAAATGTTCGAAAATAGATTTTTTAGTGCCAATTAATACAGTATCAAAGCCCTGTTTACAAAGTTCTTCATAAATTTCTATACTTCTCGTTGCGTAGATGACTTTTTCCAAGTTATATTTGCCCTTATTCTGAGATAAATATAAATACAAAGCTTTTGAATTATCAGCAAATCGTTTTCCAAACCAGCCCCCAATAATAATTTTATGTTTATTTGATTTTACACTACAATATTTATGCGAAATAACCATATTCATATAACGGAAATACATACTTCTAAAAAAACGATACACATAAAAAAATATTTCATTTTTAATTAATATGTTTCTTATGTTTCTCATTTATCACATCTCCCCTACTGTAATTACTAATTTTTAAGACCTTAAGAATTAGAGTTTAAAATATAATTACTATCTATTTATCAATTATTATAATTTATCGATTTTATAAATTTATTATAATTATTCTCTTTAGAATAATAGCAGTTCAAAAATATCGCTAATCCAAGAAATAAAATTCCATACAAGCTAAACCCAATACTGCCATTAACACATTTTGCAAGATAAGAAATAAACAAAAACAATATCACATAATTTTTCGCACTTAATAGCAATCCAGTAATAAATATCATAAATACGCCCAAGCCAACTACACCAACAGAAAAAATAATCATTGTAACAGTATTCATATAAGAATCACTATTTGGAGGAAGTATATTTATCTCATTTCCCATTCCCACTCCAAATATCTTTTGTTCTTCCTTTAAATAATCCAGAGCATCATAACTTCTACCAAATCTACGAGAATGGTCCATTACTTCAAACTTTCTATTTATTGTAACAATTGACTTCCCCAAATATGTGCTTTCGTCAAAGCTTTCTAAATTAAAATACACCACTCCTAATATACTTGTAAATACAAGCAATCCTATTGAAAAACTATATAAATTTTTAAGAATATAATTTTTATAATATAAGCAAAATAATATGAATAGTAACACAATTCCAGCAGTAGAAGAAGAAACTAATATCCCAAGAGAAAAAAAACTTATAATAAAAATATATTGTTTTTTATTTATACCATTTGAATTCACAAGCACCAGTGCAATCGCTGACAATATAAAATTAGCATAAAAGGCCGGCTCTGAAAAAAATGATGATGGACGATAAAATGAAGTATAAAAAGATCCAGATCCAATAGAATAATCAATATGATAAGGCTGTAACAATCCCAAACTTATTATTCCATTTATTTCACTGCCACCAATAAGCCACATTAAAAATTGAATAAATAAAAATAAAGTAGAAATGCCTCCTATAATAACAAACCATTTTCTAAGACTTTTAAGATCAAAAAATATATAATTAACAATACATATACTAATGCCCCACAAATACACTTTACCCAATTCTTTAAAACTATTTAAAAGACTGGTTTCCGAAGATGGTAAAAAAACAATGTCGATCATAGAAATAACTGTAAAAATAATTGCCAATAAAATAGGACTTATTTGAACTGCATTTTTGCCTATTTTTAATCCATATTTCGATATAAGAACTATAGAAACGATGGCATAAATAATGTGTATTACTGCGCCTAATGATATTCCGTCTATACCGCTGGAATAAGAATTTAGTATAAAACTAAGCGCAAAGAAAAAAGCAAAGATTTCTTTTCCCTTCTTACTAATGACATAATTCATAAAAATTCTATTGTCCCTTCTCAATACATCTTATTTTCATCTTTATAAGCTTGACCTTTTTTGTAATTATCTACTCTGTCTTTCCAAATGCTTGCATGTTGTTCATATTTTATTCTTTCCTGCGAGGGTATTTTCGTATAATCACCAAATCTTAAACTTAAAAAATCATGCAACTGCGCAGGAGCTTTCAATTTAACTTTTTCAAATGATACATATTCAGGGTTATCAAACCAATCAGACTTATATATACCTTTTCTATACTTTGCTTTTCCTAAAAAATTCGCATAGAGTCCAGTATAACTTTTGTCGTAAAGATACACTTGTTTTAAAGCAAAATTCAGCAAAAATCTTGCGGGTAAATAACTTACAATTTTTATTATGGCAGCAATAATTCCAGTATGCCGATTAAAAGTTTTTCGTAAAGCAATACCTTTTGCAATTACATATTTAGCCCATAAGCATTGCCATAGCTGTAATATCTTATTTTTAGGACATACATGTAAAATAAATATATCTATATAAATACCATGATGAATATCAAATTCTTTAATGCTTTCTTCAAGAAAAAATGTTTCATTCATCCTAATTTTGGCAGTCGTTATCATACCATTACTATATCCAAGTTGCTGCAAATAATATTTTTCCTTATCACCTGTATCAAAAAACTTTTTTCTAAAATTTTCATAATCAGTAACTGTCATAAAAATATCCAAATCATCATCCCATGGAATGAATCCACCATGTCTTTTAGCTCCCAACGCAGAACCACCCATTAAACAGTACTTTATATCATTCTCATAACAAAATTTATCAATATATACAGCTATTTCTAAAATTTTATCCTGCAATTTTAAAAAGCCATATTTATCTTCCAAACTATCTCTCATATATTTATAAGTCATATAATTACCTCAATACGATCTGTTTCAATATACGTCTTAACCAATTTGGTAAATTATAATACAAAATCTTAAGTTTATTGCTTGTTGTCAATACATACTTTTGAGCTATGTACTCAAATCCAAAATCATTTAATTCCTTGAAAATAATATTTCTTACATTTTTTCTTCTTGTTGGCTTCGCCAAACACTCATTTTCGCTTATCAATAAATTCACTTCAAACTCTTTGAGAAAAAGCTCATTTCTGGTTGCATTGATAAATTTATTGCCTAAATCTGTATTTACCAACATCATAGAAACACCATCAAAACGATTAATATTAGGCATATATCTATTAATATTATGAAAATCTCCAACAGTAATATCACTTTCTCTCTGTGGTTTAGCAAATCTACAAACATAGCAACTCGGCCTTAAAATATTAAAAGTTTCAAACAAACAATGGAATACATCTTGTAAATATAATCCGCTTACTTCAATCGTATTTTTGTCCCTTAAGAATGTAATTCTGTTTTTTTTGGGGGAAGGTTTTTTAGATAACTTATCTCTAAAGTCATAGGATAGCATAACTCCATTATATTTTCTCTCCAAATAACTTTTATTTAAATCAAAAAGCAACTGACTGGGTACTCCATGGCAGATGAAATCCATGGTCAGTAAGTTATCATACTTTTTACGCAAGTAATTTTTCAATGCTTTTACATTGCACGGAGAACTCATGTAAAGTACATTTTTCCCTTCTTGTAGATCTTTTTTTATATTTTTAAAAGCCATTTCATTATTGCATTGCAAATATTTTGATTTCAAAATGGGTTGAAGTTCTTCTATATTAGATGCTTTAACAACTCGTAACTTCATTTTCTCATCAAATGCAGCACCATAAACCACACCATTATTATTTATAACCAAGGTAGCCAAAACACCAAAAATTCCACCAGAGGCACTATTGAACCTCAAAATTTTGTCTTTTGCCCAACAAACATATCCCTCTGGGAAATTCTTGTCCAATTTTTTTAAGCCGCCATTCATTATTGGGCAAACACTATCGCATAATCCACAATCAATACATTTTGTAGAATCAACTTTTGGATAATAAAATCCTTCTTCATCAATTTCCATATTTATGGCATGGTAGAAACAAATTTCTGTGCATGCTCTGCAACCACAACAGTTTTCTTTATTGTTTATCTGTATCATTATGCGACCTACTATCTTTGAATTTTATTTACAATTTCTGTTGAGGAAACTCCATTAGTATGAGGCAAAAAAATCAAGTCTACATTATGTTCTTTAAAATTTTGCTCTATTTCATTATACATATCACTATTTTTCCAATCATCACCATGAAACATAACATCAAACTTATATTCTTTTAAAGCATCTAGTTTATTCATACTTATTTGTGGAACTACTCGATCTACATATCTTATTGCTGCAACGATTGCACTGCGATCTTCGAACGGTATTACTGGTATTTTTTGTTTGTACGTACGTACACATTCGTCTGTACTCACACCAACAATTAAATATTCACAGTGTTCCTTGGCACGTTTTAATATATTTAAATGACCTATATGAAAAAGATCAAAAACGCCTGTTGTGTATCCAATCTTATATTTTTTCATTTAATCTGCCACCCCTTTACAAATATATGGTTTAAAATGCCACAGAGACTACCTACCCCATAAAAACAATGAAATCCAAAAAACATACCTAATACTGGAATATAATATTTCAACCCATGCTCTTTTATTATTGATAACGAAAAAAATAAATTCAAAAAACAATAACTCATTAAAAGAATTGATAATGAATAATAAAATACATTTTTAATACCACTAAAAGTAAAAATTAATTCAAGTATTATACCTATAACAAAAAACAATGGTATAAAATGTCTTACACTCATCATTTTAGAACATCTAAAAAAAGAAATTATATTCCATTTCCCATTTCTAAAAGCCATATTAAAAAAATTTTTAACCGAATCTCTTGAATAATAAGTAAATTTTATATTTTCCGATAAGAATACTTTGCCACCGTTTTTACGAATTCTATAGTTTATTTCATTATCCTCATTATATACATATTCTTCATTAAATCCGTCTAGGATTTCTAATGTACTTTTTTTAAATGCACCGAATGGTACTGTATCAACAAGTCTATTACCTAAACCTATTCTAAACATAGAATTACCTACTCCAAATGGCGATGACATTATAAAAGCTGTTATTTCCCCAACAAAATTTTTACCCTTTGTATTAGCAACTCCACCAACATTATCTACTTCACAAGACACTAATGAATTAACACACTGTGAAATATAATCATTCTCGTAATCACAATGCGCATCCATTCTAATGATAATCTCACCAAAACTATGCTTTATTCCGATATTCATTGCCGCAGCGGCTATTTTTTTTATATTTTGAAGAACTATCATCTTACCTTCATAATTATTTTTAATTCCATTAAGTATGCTTAATGTACTATCTTCAGAAAACCCATCAACAACTATTACTTCAAAATTTTCATTTCCATAATCTTGACTGAATATTGAATTAAGACAATCTTCTATATAGTTTTGCTCATTGTATACAGGAAGAATTACAGAAACAAATGGTTTAATTTTCACATTGTTACCTCACAACTTCAAAAATAGTTTTGATCATTGTTTTTATCTCACCTAAAAAGCTAAAATTCTCAATAGACTTAAGATTATAATTCATTTTAGCAGGTAGAATTTTTTCAACATAAAGTTTATCTACATTACTAGTACTATCAAGTAACCTATCTTCATCTTTATATTTAATGCTTGCTTCACTAGTTACTCCTGCTGGCAAAAGTAATGTAGATAACATTTCAGGTTCATATTTTTTTACATATCTTGGTACTTCAGGTCTCGTTCCTACAAAACTCATTTCACCTTTTACAATATTGATAAGTTGTGGTAATTCATCTAAACGACATCTTCTAAGTTCGTTGCCTATTGATGTTATTCTACTATCACTATTCGTTGTTACCTGCGTCCCAATCTTTTCAGCATCTTTTACCATAGTTCTAAATTTATAAATACTAAAAAACTTGCCATACTGTGTAATACGCTCCTGCCTGAAAAAAACTTCTCCTGGCGAATCCAATTTTATCAATATAGCTAAAATGACAAATACTGGAATCAAAATTATCAACATAATCAAAGAAACTACTCTGTCAAATATAAATTTCAGAAATAACTCACTCTTTTTTTTCTGTAAAATATCATAATAAGGACGTACCTTATCATTTTGCATTTCTGCTGGTAAATCTTCCCATCTTCTCAAAAACATTATCTCAATTCCTTATATACTTCTCTGAGACTATCAATAATATATTCAATGTCTTCATTACTCAACAAAGTATGCAGTGGTAAAGTTATCTCATTTTTAAATTGCTCATATGCATTTGGATAATCTTTTATATCAAATCCAAGTTTTTTATATGCCGTATGCATTGGCAAGGGCTTATAGTGAACATTCGTAGCAATACCACGTTCAGCCATTTTAGAAATAAAATTATTTCTATATTCGGCGTCTTTCCCCAACAACCGTACTAAATATAAGTGACCACTACTATTGTATTCATCGTTATAATGCTCAAGAACAGCTATATTACAATCTGATAAACCCCTATTATATTTTTCAATAATTTCTTGACGCCTTTTAAGTATATTAGGATAACGTTCAAACTGTACTAATCCGATCGCGGCCATAATGTCAGTCATATTACATTTATAATAAGTTCCCTTGATATCATATTCCCACGCACCCAGTTGATTTTTAGCCAAAGCATCCTTAGATTGCCCATGCAACGAAAGTAGTTGATACTCATGGTAAAGTTCTTCGTTATCAATACCAGGAATATCTTTCCATGTAGCAGCACCACCTTCTGCCGTAGTAAAATTTTTTACCGCATGAAAAGAAAAACTGGTAAAATCAGCTACAGATCCAACAGGTTTCCCATGCCATTGAGCTCCGAAAGCATGTGCTGCATCAGAACATATTACAACTCTCCCAATTGCCTGTTGTATGTTATTTATCGGTTTAAATAAAGTTTTCTTCTTATCAACAATTTCAAAGATTTTTGCATAATCACAAGGAATTCCGCCCAAATCAATCGGAATGATTGCTTTGGTTTTTTCTGTAATTGTTTCTGCAAGTTTTTCATAATCCATCTCATAGGAATCAGGCGCTGTATCAACTAAAACAATTTTAGCCCCTACATGCGCAATTACACTGGCTGAAGCTGTATATGTATATGCACTGGTAATTACTTCGTCACCAGCCCCAATCCCAAGAACTCTTAAATTAAGCTCTAAAGCCGCGGTAGCTGAATTTAAACAGACAGATTTTTTTGTCGTACAATATTCCGCAATTTTCTGTTCTAATTTTTTAGTTCGTGGCCCTGTTGTTATCCAGCCACTTCTTAGTGCTTCTGCAACTTCTTTGATTTCTGCTTCCGTAATATCCGGTGGTGAAAAGCTTATAGTTTTGTTTTTCATTACAATCCCCTCTAATCCTTGATTCTGTTTGGTGTATATGTAGGAACTACTTTCTTCAGCATTCCTACTACGTTTTCTTCATCCGCCTGTTCCAACAGCTTCTGTACCCACATATCCATTTTTTCTTTGCTGACTTTTTTGAGTTTTGCCGTAAAAATCTTTTCGTGGCAGGTTTCTTCTGTGCCGTCTTCGGCTGAAAGCAGTTCTTCAAACAGCTTTTCACCAGGTCGCAGCCCTGTGTATTTTATTTCTATGTCTTTCTCCGGTGTTAGCCCGGACAAAGTAATCAGTGTTTTTGCCAAATCGCAGATTTTGACCGGCTCGCCCATATCCAATACAAAAACCTCGCCGCCTTTGGCCATCGCTCCGGCCTGCAGCACAAGCTGACTGGCTTCGGGTATCGTCATAAAATACCTTTTCATGTCAGGATGCGTTACGGTTACCGGCCCGCCTTTGGCGATTTGCTTTTTAAAGAGCGGGATAACGCTACCGCGGCTGCCCAGAACATTACCAAACCGTACGGCGACAAAGCGGGTTTTGCAGGTTCCGTTCATGCTTTGCACAAACATTTCGGCTACCCGTTTCGTGCAGCCCATTACGCTGGTCGGATTAACTGCTTTATCAGTAGAGATCATAACGAAGGTCTCTACGTTATGCGCTGCAGCTTCTTCTGCTACTGTTTTTGTTCCCAGTACATTATTTTTTACCGCCTCGATCGGCTGGTACTCCATTAACGGTACGTGCTTATGCGCCGCTGCGTGAAAGACTACCTGCGGTGCAAAGCAGTCCATAATCCCTTTTATTCTTTCCCGGTCACGCACGTCGGCGATGATCGGTACTTTTTTCAGTTCGGGATAAGTGGCGTTCAAGTCCTGCATGGTCTCATAGATGCTGTTTTCGCCTTTGCCTAAAAGCAGCATTTTCTGCGGTTGCATTTTTGCTATCTGACGGCAGATCTCGCTGCCTATAGATCCGCCTGCTCCGGTCACAAGTACGATCTTGTCTTTGAGATAAGCGCTGACCGCTGCTGTGTTGAGTTTGACAGCTTCTCTGCCCAGCAGATCTTCGATCCCAACATTGCGCAGCTGGCTGACACTGACTGTGCCATCGATAAGCTCATATACGCCCGGCAATATCTTCAGCTTGCATTTTGTATGCTTACAGATTTCCAGGATCTGCTTTAAGGCTTTTCCTTTGACAGACGGCATCGCAACAATAATCTCTTCTACGCCCAGCCTGACTACATTTTCCTTAATTGCCAATCTGTTCCCCACTACTTTAACGCCAAACATCCGCTTACCGATTTTTTTCTCGTCGTCGTCTATAAAACCGACGACATTTCTGCCGTCGCTATGGTAACGTTCTATTTCACGGGCTATCACTGCTCCCGCATCACCTGCACCAATAATAAGTACTTTTTTAAAGCATCTGTTTTTAGAAAACCTCGCACTGAACCCTGGCTTGCACGACAGATAATTATAGACTCTTAGCGCCAGCCGCGAACTGCCTAAAAATAGCAGCAGCAATACGCCGGAGATGATATACATACTACGCGGCAGCAGACTGTCTAAAAGCAGTGAATACGCATACCAGCTGAATGCTGCGCAGACAGCAGTTCCTGTAACTGCCAGCAGTTCACTGGATCCGGCATAACGCCAGATGCGGTCATAAAGCTTAAACATCAGGGCAAACATCAGCGTCAGTATAATAAATGACGGCAGCTGCATGACCAGCAGATCTAAATACTTTTCCGGCACAATTACATCAAACCGCAAATACGCTGAAAGCAGTAAAGCCGCTGCCGTACTGATAATGTCTAGCGCCGCTAAAAATAACGGCAATAATAAATGTCCCAATCCTATCATCCCTCTAAAACAACTGTCTTTCGAATCCTTAACAATACTACTGATATCTTTTCAATACCTGCGCAGCTTCCATCTCACTTCCGGTGACGAACGTCCCCCCCGGATGTACTATCTGAGCCATAGTAATAGTAGTAACCATAGCCGTGCGTATGGACCAATTCTACCTTGTTAAGGATAACTCCCAAAATATGTGCTCCTGCCTGCAGCAGCCTCTGTTTAGCTTCTTTAGCTGCTGCTGGTGTAACTTCGCCGGAGCTGACCAACATGACCAGCCCGTCTACCTTACCAGACAGTACTGCCGCATCCGTTACCGGCATGATTGGCGGCGTATCGATAAGTATATAGTCATAATCCGGCTTTAGCCGTTCCAGTAACTGTTCCATCCGTTTGCTTCCCAAAAGCTCGGATGGGTTGGGCGCTACCGGCCCGCTGGCTAAAAGCTCCAGATTCTCTATCCCTGTTTTTTGAATGACTTCCCGCACCTCTTCACTCGCCGAAATGCAGTTGCTCAGACCTTTATTAGTCAGCTTAAAAAGCTTATGCTGTGTCGGGTTGCGCATATCACAGTCCATTAAAAGCACTTTGTACCCGGCCTGTGCCATTACCACCGCCAGATTGCTGATCGTTGTACTTTTACCTTCGTTTGGCGTAGCGCTGGTAACGATGATCGTTTTCAGCTCCTGACCAACGTTGGAGAACTGGATGTTGGTCCTGATCGTTCTATATGCTTCCGCTACCGGTGATTTGGCATCACGGTCGGCAATCAGTGTTATCGTTTCCATAAGTACCTCCGTAGCCTGGCAGTCAAGCTTTGCTCCTGCTGTTCTTTTTTCATGTTTTTATTCAATGATTCATAATCCGGCACCGAGCCCAGAACAGGCAGGTCCAGATAGTTTGCTACATCGTCCGTTGTCTTTATGGTTCTGTTCATCAGTTCTTTGGCAATAACAAAGCCGCTGCCGCCGAAGATTCCCAAAAAGGCTGCCAAAAGCAGGGTCAAAAACTTTTTCGGTTTTACCGGGTCTTCCGGCAGTGTGGCCGTATCTACTACCTGTACCTCGGTAGATACCGCTACTTCGGCTACCTTGGCTTCTTCCAGGCGTTTGGCCAACATGATGTAAATTTCATCGGCAACGCTGACGTCACGCATCAGGCTCAGGTATTTCTGTTCTTTCTCGGAAAGCCGTTCTACGTCTTCCTGATTTCTTTTATCCAGACGCTCCAGCTCGGCAAGGTTGCTTTCGGCTACGCTGATCGCCGCTTCGCTGCCGAATTTACTGGTCAGCAGCTGCTGGTGCACTGGGTTATCCGACGGCGCCTGCAGTGAGGCTACTTTGGCTATTTCCTGCTGCAGCTTGCTTTTTAAATTGGCTATAGCGTCTTCTGTTTCGATGACTTTAGGATGTTTGGCTGTATATTTGTCCAGATAATCTATCCTCTGGGTCTCCAGTTCGGCCAATTTTGCATTATACTGCTTGATAACTGCGTTATCCGCTGTCGCTTTGGCTTCGCCGCCCAGCTGCTGGTCTGTTGCCGACAGCTGGGCCTGCGCTGTGGCAAGCGCCACTTTGTTTTCTGCACGCAGTTTATCGACGATCCCCATTTTATCTGCTGCCAGCTTCATTTCGTCCGTCGGTGACAGGATCTTGCTGGCTTTTTTATATTCGGTCAGCGCACTTTCGGCTGCTTCAAGCTCGGCTTTAGAGGCTACGACCCGCTCTTCGATAAAGGCGCGGGTAGTTTTCTGTTCTTCCCGTACCAGACCGGTTAACCGCTGCAAAAAGCCGTTAACGATCAGGTCGTTGGCTTTCTGGGCCCCTTCCGGCGTATTAGCGTTGACTGTAACTTTTAAGATCTCGGTATCTTTAAAAGGATTGGTAACTATCCTGTTTTTGATATAATCTTCATAACGCATATATTTGCCGTCACTGTCTGCTTCTTCCGTCTGTTCAATGACCGGGACGATGACACTGCGGCTTTTTAAGATTTCCGCATAGGTGCTCATCAGCTGTTTGCTGGCCATGGCATTGCCCATAGGCATGCTTTCTAAAAGCGACGAGCCTATCCCTTTGGGCTGCTTGATGCGCAGCAGCGAATCTGATTCGTAGACCGGTGAAGCTATAAGCAAATACAGCCCGGCGGCGACTATGCATCCGCCCGTGACTTTAGCGATGAACCTTGCGTTTTTCTGCACTATATGCGCCAGCTCGCGCAGGTCGATTGTGATTTCCTCTTCCACTTTATCTCTCCTCAGGTCAGTCGTTATTTTTGATTTCCGATACCATGTATGCGCCGCTGATGAAGGGCATGATGTCACGCCCGATATCTATCTTGCCATTGCTGGTCAGATACAGGCAGTCGCCTTCGTTTAAAACGTAGTTTTGGCTCTGGTCGGATTTTTTTAGAAAATTATTGATATTGACCAGTACAGGTTCTTCCGCACCTTTTCTGATCAGAAAGATTTTCTTTTTGGCGGCTTTTTCTGTAAAGCCTTCCGCTTTGCCCAGGGCATCTAATACGCGGTGGCTTTTTTCCAGCTCGTACAGTCCCGGTTTTTTTACTTCCCCCAGCACATAGACACGCGTCGTTCCCAGCTTTAAGATATTAACGCTGACCTGCGGCCTGACAAGGTATTCGGCCAGACTCGCTTCCAGTTGCCGCGTAAATTCTGTTACTGTTTTTCCTGTCACGTCTATATCGCCGATCAGGGGAAAGGTTACTTTTCCATCAGGGCGTACTGTATAGGGGGTAGTGTTGCTGTTGGGCGGACTGCTCAGATCTTCATGTCCATAGACTACTACCTGCAGCTGGTCGCCGGGACACATAATATAGTCGTTGTCTGCTGCTGACGCTGCTGCCAGTCCCTGCAGACTCAGCGCCAGGGTCAGCGCCAGAATTGTTTTCTTCATAGGGATTCTCCTTTTTCTCTTTACTTCAATCTTTAATTTATTATTTGCCAAAGAGTTTCTGCCAGAAGCTCTTTGGTTTGTCTTCTAAAAATACTTTGGGCTGCTTGAGCTCTATTTCCTGATTTTTTAAGATCGCCTGCGGGTTCGTTTCTGTCATCTGCCGCAGTACTTCTTCTCCGGCCAGCTGCCTGATGACCGCCGCTGCCCGTGACATATCCGTATTGCGTCCTTCGCTGCGGTGCCCGTCCGACCCTAACAGATCGACCAGACCATTTGCCAGCAAGACTTTGGCATTCTCGCAGACCCTGCTGCCGAACATGCCGGTAAAGCTGCCGCTGTTGCACTGCATAAGCATGCCACGCCGCCGCCACAGTAGCAGCAGGTCAGGGTTTTCGCGCAGCTGCTGATACCTCTCCGGATGGGCAAGGATCGGCATTATCCCCTTCAGCTCCAGCTCATACCAGAATTCATCGGCATAGGCAGGGATTTCTGCCGCCGGCAGTTCGACCAGCAGATATCTACCGCCGTTTAAACAGTACGCGCCAGTCGCTCCCAGCTCCGGCAAAAGCTCCCAGTTCATCTGCACTTCTGCTCCGGGATAAAGCATAATATCTATCTGTGCTTCTACACACAGCTGCCGCAGCTGCTGTGTTTTTTCCTTTATTTCTTCCCAGGAAGGCTTGTTCGCTCTTTCGATGACGTGCGGGGTCGCAAAGATAGCTTTAGTCCCGCTTCTGGCCGCAATCTCCAGCATTTGTAACGACATGCACTGATTCTTAGAACCGTCGTCTATATTCCATAAGATATGTGTATGTGTATCCAGCAAATGATCACCTTTATCTATCTTGAACTTAGTGTTGTTAATTAATTTCGTAATAATTGCAATCTGTATCCTAATGCTTTAATAAAACAATTAAGATATTTGTTTTATCAACTTTAGATTATACCACGCTTGTACCCCCCCCGCAAGACATAAGCACGTTTTCTTTTATATTTAAGTATGCTTTTTGCTCGTACTTATATTTTCATCGTACCTGTGCGGCAATATTTACAATCTCACTTGCCAGCACCGCCTCTGCTGACATGCAAAAGCCGGACTCTATTCCCATAGAGCCCGGCAAAAAATAATCGCTCTCAACTTTCGCTGAGAGCGATTATTTTTTATCTTTTAATCTAACAGCAGTTTCTTCCTACAAGACTTTACTTAAAATCTATTTCCTTTCCCAGCACCTGCAATATCTTATCCAGCAGATTAACGCTGCAGTTGCATTCCTCCCGTTCGATACGGCCGTAATAATTGACCGACATATTACAGCGTTCGGCCACGTCGTTTTGGGTCAGCCCCAGCTCCAGCCGCAGCTGGTATAATTTGCGGCCGATGTTATTATAAGTACGCTTGCTCATTTTGCACCTCAGCTAAAAGTTTTGACTGTGAAAAATTTTAACCGCAAAAGCAGCAAAGCAAAATAACCCTACGGGTTGTATTTCTTATAGCCTACCCCAAAGGTTGTTTACAAAACAAATACAAAGGCGCATACTGAGCCCTGTTATGCATAACGCTTTACAGTACGGCCCGCCGTCATAAAATTATGGGAAGAACTGATATAAATAGCTATTTTGACAGATACTAATACAAGCAGCGCGGCTGCCCAGGCACTGCAGCTTTTGATAACTGCGGCGCAGGCAGGCGACAACGGTGCTTTACTGAAGCTGTGCAGTGATTTTAAGCCCCTGCTCAGCAGCGAAGCACGGCGCGAGATGTTTTATAATTCACTGGGGAAAGATGCGGAAGGCATCGCTGTGCTGGCTTTTATCGAGCTGGTACTCAAATACAGCGGTACTGATTATGTAAACTGGCCCGGTTACGCGCGCTGCAGAGTACATTTCGCTTTGTTCGACGCCATGCAGAAGCAGGGCCGGATCTGGGAAAACGAGATCGCCGTCAATACTGACAGCGAGGAAGGCACCGCCCTTCTGGATGAGGCCGGGTTGCAGCAGGGGCTGCCGGACGATATTGCCCAACTGCTGCTGTCACTGGAAGTACGGCAGGCTTTAAAACGGCTGACTGCCGAACAGCAGCAGGTTATCGATCTGTTGTTTTTGCGCGAACAGAAACCCAAAGAAGCAGCCCGCCTGCTGGGCTGCAGTGTACGCAACGTCACCAAGCACCGGCTCAAAGGGCTGGATAAGCTGCGGCTGCTGCTGAAGCAGGACTGCTGACCGGCTCAACTAATCGCCGTAATTTCATAGATAAAAATAAAAAAGCATCGACAAAATTTGTCGATGCTTTTTAGCTTTTTATTTTTAGTGATGTGTGCCTCTGACAACAGTAATCCCCTGCTGCTCCAGGTATTCGGCAGTTTTGGTGATCACCGGGCATTCATGTTTTTCTCCCTGTGCGTCCTTCTTTTTGGTACAGCCGCTCAAATGCACGGCTTCAACGCCGATAGTAACAAGGCGGTCCAGCTTTTTGCGCAGACCTTCCTCGTTATTGGGCATCTGTACATCACCGCAGCCGCTGCAGTTCAAAAAAGCGGCCAGTTCTGTTTCCTCTGCCTCATAAACGGCAAAAGCGTTGGTTTTATTATTGAATGCTTTAAGACAGCCGCTGCCGGTACAGTTATTACTGGTACGCAGACATCTTAAAACAGCGATCTTTTTCATAGGCATTTTTCCTTTGATTATTTTTTATTTTGTTATTTCTTTCATATAATTAGTCAACCTAACACCAATATTTTCCGGAATACCTGTGATCTTAAAATAATGCATACCTATTGCTCGAAACACTTCTTCCTCCAACAGTATCGTTGCTTCAAACAGTCCCAATAATTCTCTGCAAAAACATCTTCTTATATAATTATCACCTAATAACAAATCAAGCGCCAAAATATACGCATAAATATCATGAACAGCAACTTTATTTTTATTGATATCCTTCCATCTCAAAAGATTTTTGCTAACGATTTTTGTAGTTATGGTAGGGCTCAATTTATTTCTTGTAGGTTTAAATGTAATAAATTTCAAATTATGTGCTATTTTATTTCTATATTCCCTGATGATATTTAATGAAGAAATAGTAAATTCAACTTTGTTATTGTAGGGGATCGCGGCATCAGGCAGTAACATTTGGATAAGTTTTTGTTGCTCCGATGCTTGTAACAGCCTTATGAGATTAATCGTATTACCAAAAGAAACATTTTTCAACAATATCCACGGCGGTATATGGTTATGTTTTTGCATATAATGTTTGGTTGGCTGTGGTATAGGTTTTACACCTGAATAAATATCATTACAATGTCTTTTAAAATCAGAAAAAAACAACTTATTATTATACGATTTATAAAAGCAACGCTCATTTAGATATTCATCCTGATGCACACCAAGATTTTCGGCTAAAACATAAGCCAGCTTTGTCTTAAACGAATTTTCGACAATAGTACTATATTTGAACAGGATAGATTGTATTCCCTTATCTACTAAACTAAAAAGATATATAAAGTCTATTGTCATTCCTTCAATAAACCGTTCTTTTTCCATGAAACAATCTTTGTAACCATTAACAAGATCATAGTAAGTAAGTGATTTTAACGCAGCTTCAGCAAAATCCTCATCTTCTATAATAAGTCCATAACGATTTTTTAAAATATCTATTTGTTCGCGATAAGTTTTAAATGGTTTATCATATTCCATAGGATCCCCCTATATAAAATAAAAACCCCACCGCCTTAGCAGAGGGGCAATGTCTGACCGCGAAGGCCGGACGTTTCATCTGATTAGATTATACCAAGATGACACTTGTGCTGTCAACTGTTATTTTGATGCTTCTGTTTCTGCCAGCACTTCTTTAAAGCAGTTGGTCAGGCTGGCAAAATCTGCCAGCGACAGCGTTTCGCCCCGGCGCTTGGGGTCGATACCGGCACGTTCCAACCATGCCGCAGCCTGTACGCTGCTGATGCCCATATTTTTGAGAGCGTTACTGAGCATTTTACGGCGTACGGAAAAAGCCGCCTTTACGACTTTGAAGAACAGTTTTTCGTCGCAGACCTCGACCGGAGGCACGGTGCGGCGTTTGCAGACAATGACGGCACTGTCGACATTGGGCGCCGGGATAAAGGATTCCGGCGGTACGATAAAGGCTATCTCCGGCTCAGTATAATATTGAATCGAAACTGACAAAGCGCCGTAATCTTTGACGCCGGGCTTCGCGACCATCCGCTCGGCTACTTCCTTCTGCACCATGGCAACCAGCCGTTCCATAGGCAGGCGCTGTTCCAGCAGATTGAAAATGATCGGCGTGGTAATATAATAAGGCAGGTTAGCCGCCACCTTAAAGGTCGGCGCGCCAACAATATTTTTGATATCGACTTCCAGGATATCGCCGTTTTCTATACGCACATTATCGTAACCTTCCAGTGTTTTTGCCAACACCGGCAGCAGCCTTTTATCCAGCTCGACTGCTACGACCCTGGCGCCGCTCTGCGCCAGTCCCTGCGTCAAAGTGCCTATACCGGGGCCGACCTCTAAAACCGTGTCGTCCTCAGACAGTTCTGCAGCAGCAACGATCCTGCGTACGACTTCTTCGTCGATCAGGAAGTTCTGTCCCAGTCTTTTATCCGCTTTTAATTTAAAGGTGTGCAATATATGATTGGTGACTTCGCGTCTGGCAATGATCGGTTTATCCATGCTGTTCTCCTAACTGCGCAAGCGCCTCGTCAAATTCGCTGCGGGTGACCCCATAGCTGTTGAGCCGCTCTAAAAACCTTTTGGCGTTGCCGTAGCCGATGCCCAGCAAAGCGCCCATTTTATCACGGCGATACGCCGCACTGCCTGTTCCGGCCAGATCGTTCTGCCACAGGTCTTGGCTGGTAAATTCGCTGTCAGGCTTATATTCATGGTGGCGCACCTTACTCAGCGCTGCCAGGATCGCCTCAGGCTGAGCCTGCTCGATGCCCACATCATTGTGCGCCGTAGCGTCCGCTTTAGGTACAAAGGCCTGCCCCGCTTCGGGAAAGCGCTGCGTCAGAAAGCGGCGGATACGTTCGCCGGCACCGTCCGGGTCAGTTAGGATAATGATGCCCCGCTTTTTATATGCGGCTTCGATCTGCCGCAGGGTATATGGCGCTAAGGTAAAACCGCCTGTTTCGATGGTATCGGCTTCCAGGGCGCGTTAGATCGCCACTGTATCCATTTTTCCTTCTACTACGAGAACTTCTTTCAGCAAGTCCGCGCCTCCGTTACTCTAAGATATATACGTCTAAGGTACGGCGTCCCCATTGAATGGCTCTGTGCCAGTCGTGCATAAACACGTCCAGCCGATTGCCGCGGATAGCGCCGCCGGTATCGCCGGCCATGGCAATGCCATAACCGGGGATATACAGTTTAGTATAATACGGGATAACCCGCGGGTCAACGGCCACGATACCTTCGTAAGGCACCAGTCCTATCGAAGTTCGTCCGGTACCGCTGCCTTCACCCAAGGTATAGGCAGTGATTTCCATGGTCATAACTTTATTATAACGCATCCGCCCGCGCGAAGTTTCGATAGAACGGGCCATGCCGCGCTCTACCAGCTCACGTCTAGGCTCTTCCAGCACTGTCTTGCTGATGATATGAGTTTGGAACAGGCCGTCTTTAAGCGTAGTTTTTCTGGTCACCTTCATCTTGCCGGGTACGCCCGGTTCCAGCACCTTATTCTCACCATACGGCTTTTCCAGATTATCAACAAACTCCACAGGCGGCTCGATCGGCTGCTCTTCTTCATGCAGCTCATCAAAACGCCCTAAAATATGGATCTCCAGGTCGGAAGTGATCGGCGTATCAACAGCAGGATAGACTGTTTTGCCTTCATAATTGATCGCCAGGGCATCCAGCGCCTCGCCGACAGTTGCTTTACCGGTATAGAATTTTTTGCTGACGCCATATTTTTCGATCGTTACAGGCAGAGCGCGTTTCAGCTCAATAACTTCCATGGTCTTTTTTTCGGCATTTGCCGGAGAGATCAGTATGCGGTCTTCTTTGCCGACCTTGACGCCGGACTCTTCCAAAATAGAACGGGGATCTTCAAGAATAGTGGTCACTACTTTTTCCTGCCCGTCGTAACGCAAAACTATTTCTTTGCTGTTAGCCAGACAAATAGCGCTGAAAACTAAAACTACCACTAACAGCAGCGGCAAAATTTCCATTGCTCTATATAATGATTTTCTATTAGGCATAAATTGTACCTCCTTTTAAAGACGTATAATTTTACCATAAAGAAAAATTTTCTGTCAAACTGTCGCCCTTAAACACACATAAGCTTTTGCACAAAAAACAAAAACGTAAAAACTACTGTGGACACAGATACTTGTTTTGACTTCTGGAAAATAACAGCCTTAAAATACAAACTGCCTGTTTGCGAAAAACAAACAGGCAGTTTGTATTTTATTTTATTTTATTAAAAAGAGTTTTGACATTTTTAGTAGTCTGCGCTGCCAGCGCTTCAAAGGTCGTGCCGCGCACTTCGGCCGCATTGCGTGCTACCAGCTCGGTATAACCCGGCTGATTACGCTTGCCGCGATAAGGCACCGGCGTCAGATAAGGTGAATCTGTTTCAAACAGCAGCAGGTCATCCGGCACATACTGCAGGACCTCGCGCACTTTTGCGGCATTTTTATAAGTAGAGGTGCCGCCAAACCCAAGATAAAATCCTCGCTTAAGCAGTTCCTTCGCCATTTCCAGTGAGCCGGAATAGCAGTGGAACACTGCCCGCACACCTGTGACTTCTTTTTGGAAGATCTCCAGGATATCGCCGTGCGCATCGCGGTCGTGAATGATCACCGGCAGGTCGAACTGTTTGGCCAGATCGAGCTGTTCTAAAAGACGGCGCTTCTGCACGTCCTTCGGCTCGTTGCCCTTCCAGTAATAGTCGAGGCCGATCTCGCCGATGGCTACTACCTTGGGGTGGACGGCCCAGGCTGCCAGCTCGTCAAGATAGCTGTTATCCAAAATACCCTCAAGGTCTTCAGGATGCCAGCCCACAGCGGCATACATAAAATCATATTTTTCAGCTAAACTTACAGCGAAACCCGACGTGATCTCATCACAGCCGGGATTGATGATCCCGTCCAGTTCTTCCTGCATCTGTGTAAGCAGCGCGTCGCGGTCATCGGTAAAATAGTCCGAGTCCATATGGGCATGGGAATCGAATAGTCCTGTACGTGACATCTTATTTCACCTTGCTCCCGGAAGCGATATCGGGGGCATCAGCCAGCACCAGCTTACCTTCTCCGTCAGAGGCGGCCAGCAGCATCCCGCGGGATTCGATCCCACGCAGTTTTGCAGCTTTCAGGTTGGCGATCACGATAACATTGCGGCCGATCAGCTCTTCGGCAGTATAATGCTGCGCGATCCCGGAAACGATGGTACGTTCTTCTTCGCCGATCCTGACCTCAAGCTTCATCAGCTTATCGGTTTTAGGTACGCGCTCTGCTGCGGTAATGGTAGCTACGCGCAGATCTATCTTCATAAAATCATCGATAGTTATTTCTTCTGTTGCCGCGGTTTTGCTTTCCGTTTTGGCCTCAGCTTTTACTTCGGCCTTAACTGCTTGTTTAGCGGCCGGAGCAGTCTTTTTGGTAGCGGCGATAACAGTTTCTCCGCTTTCAGTGATCTCGATACGCGGATACAGCGGCTCACCCTTCTGCACTTTGGTGCCGTCAGGCAGCCCGCCCCAGGCGGTATCGGCCAGCAGGAACTGCTCGGGAGCAGTGAGGCCCAGCTGGGTATAGATCTTGGGACTGGTAGAAGGAATATAAGGACTTGTAAGGATAGCGACGATGCGCAATACCTCTGCCAGATTATACATAACTGTTTTCAGACGCGCTGCTTTGGCGGGATCTTTTGCCAGCAGCCAGGGGCCTGTTTCATCAATATATTTATTGGCACGGCTGATAAGCGCCCACAGAGCTTTGATCGCCGTGTTGATTTCCATATGGTCCATAGCGTCCTGATATTTCGCAACAGTTTCATTGACCAGGGCGATCAGCTCGTCATCAAGAGGATCACTGCAGGCGGTTTTGTGGATCACGCCGCCGTGATATTTTTCGATCATGCTGACCGTACGGTGCAGCAGGTTGCCAAGGTCATTGGCCAGATCAGCGTTGATGCGGGTGATCAGCGCGTCGCGCGAAAAATTGCCGTCACTGCCGAGGTTGATCTCGCGCAGCAGGAAATAACGGATAGCATCGGCGCCAAATTCGTCGATCAGCGCCAGAGGATCAATGACATTGCCCTTGGATTTGGACATTTTGTCGCCTTCAACTACCAGCCAGCCATGTCCGTAAACCTGTTTCGGCAGTTCTTCACCCATAGCCATCAGCATGATCGGCCAGATGATAGTATGGAAACGCACGATCTCCTTGCCGACCAGATGCAGGTTAGCAGGCCAGTATTTATTGAATTTTTCCGGATCACTGCCGTAACCAATACCGGTAAAGTAGTTGAGCAGCGCGTCAAACCAGACATAGACAACGTGTTTGTTGTCAAAAGGCACAGGGATGCCCCAGTCGAAGGTGGTGCGGGTGATGCTCAGATCTTCCAGTCCCTGTTTGATGAAGTTGATCATCTCGTTGCGGCGTGCCACAGGCTGAATGAAGTCGGGATGAGTTTCGATATATTCCAGCAGACGGTCCTGATATTTGGAAAGCTTAAAGAAATAGCTTTCTTCTTCCATACGCTCTACCGGACGGCCGCAGTCGGGGCATTTGCCATCGACCAGCTGACGCTCCAGCCAGTAGGATTCGCAGGGTACACAGTACCAGCCTTCATAATTCTTTTTATAAATATCGCCCTGTTCAAAGATTTTCTGCAAAATACTTTGCACAACCTTATGATGGCGTTCTTCGCTGGTACGAATAAAATCGTTATTGGTGATATTGAGGCGCTGCCATAAAAGTTTGAAATTTGCGATGATCTCGTCAACATATTGTATCGGGGTAACACCCATCTCCGTAGCTTTACGCTGAATCTTCAGACCATGCTCGTCACTGCCGGTCAGAAAAAAGACGTCTTCGCCCTTGGCGCGGTGATAACGGGCCACGGTATCGGCGATAGTCGTACAGTAAGCATGACCGATATGCAGTTTATCGCTGGGATAATAGATCGGGGTGGTGATATAAAACGTTGGTTTTGTCATATGTTGATCCCTTCTTCTTCTGAAATTAATTTATTATATAATTCCCGTTTGGGAATCTTATTTGCTTTAGCAACCTGCGCCAGCGCCGTTTTTTTATCGACGCCGCGAGCCAGCAGTTCCTGTACCTGCGCCAGCGGATCCTTT
>ERZ780135.270-NODE-270-length-38344-cov-20.068688_pt1 | contig 38344 bp, 43 predicted proteins | sample MGYA00511946_ERZ780135 | MGnify/ENA primary metagenome ERZ780135 (study PRJEB29588, sample SAMEA2151034) | human gut metagenome | biome: human gut; feature: human-associated habitat; material: faeces | place: Denmark | collected 2008/2010 ... | reverse complement strand
GAGCTTAGTTTTGCCATCTAATGACTTACGGGATACAATGATATGTACATGAAACTGAAGTCCCGGTTTCACATCACCAATCTTGGCCATCCCATCTTTAACGGCTTCATCAGTGTGCTTGTAGATCCTCTCAGTCTCTACTCTAGCAAAATACATCAGATCAGCACCACTCCGGATTTTATCGCGTCCGAAATTTTGTGCATATTCATCCATTGCAGAGCGAGTAAATATTTCCAATTTACGAATAACTTCTTGTCGTTCATCGGCTGTCAGTTCTGAAATATCACTCACATCACGCCCGATTAAATGTTTTTGTTCCGCTTCGGAAGGGTTCAACGACAACATAAAAAATTTAGCATCGGCAGCACCTAACTTTTGTTTATTGGTGTCGATGCTGGCAATTACTTGCTCGACAGAAATGTTCTGCTCGGTATGGGAAAAGAACCGCAGTCCCTCCCCAGCCTCCTTGTCTAGATATTGGGCCAATGCCCGGCAACTGCCGGCATTACCATCTTGAACGTCACTAGGCGGATGAACTATCGCAAACATAACTATAACTTATTTATATCATCTCGGAACCGGGCAATCCATTTATCAAATCCGTTCCGGTCAAATTCGTAGATATCATCATTAAAAGTAGATGATTTCTTTCTTTCGTCGAAAAGATCCACTGTCTCCAGAAGAGTTTTTTTAATGCTAGCAATATTCCCACTGGCGGCGCTTCCTGAAGGTGCTTTTTTCTCTGCAATTTCAAGTTGTGTCCGCAGCTTGTCAAGTTCAGCATTTTGCTGTGCATTTGTCTGCCGTAACCGTTCTGCTTCAGATAAGAGTTCTTGCACTTCATTGATGTGCATGAATTCATCCGGATTAGTATTATTAGAAATATGCCCGGTGGGCTGCTGGGCTGCAATCTGGTTAACTAAATCCAAAATGGTTTTAAGGGTCAGTTTCTGTGATTTCTCAATGCCTCGAACCACTTCAATTACACGGCTAGCCTGCTCCTTTACAGCTACCACAGGGGAAACCATCATAGACTTGGGCATTATGCCGGTGGTTTCAAAATAAGTCAGAATATCACTTAGAAGTGCGTCATAAGATTGACTGCCTTTTAGAGTATCAAGCCTTAATCGGGTTGATTCTTTAACACGAATAGAAGTATCTTTAATTGTCGCCATAATCTATTAATGTATAGGTATTTGCATATATATTTTTAAGTCATAACTAACTGGGCAACAATATACGAATTATTTTTTTGTATGCAAAATACATACAAATTGCATACATTATTTTTAATATTTATTTGAAATACAGAGTATTACAAAAAGTAACATTGGGCTATGCCCAATGACTGCTTGCTCATTCGTTTCTCTCATTTGCTCATGTCTCACTACGTTCACCATTCCTAGAACGCTGCACTTCGTTCCGCTCCAATACTCCAGGTACAAACCACCCAAACAATACCCAACGAAACAACCATGAATACACAACTAATCCAGTTGTACACCCATACACTCCATTACATTTGAAAACCCTCTACTTGACGGACTTGCCATCCCTTTTATCATAAAAGGGGGAGCCTAATACCCCCATTGAATAAAACAGTGGAACACTGCTTCAATCAATGGACAGCAAGCTGGTATATTAAGCTGTCGAATCCAGACGTACACCAACCAGACATTACCATCCGAATGGTTGCGTTAGGGATAGAAGAGGAAAGCCCGGAGCTTGCGAGGACTTGGAACGGATAGCCCGACCCGAAGGGGAACGCCCAAAAGAACTTCAAAATCACTCGCAAAATTCAAACCGACTGAAAAATCGTCTCTAAATTTATGATTCTCAACGCAACACGTTATAGCATAGCTATAACTAAAAGGTATATAAATATACACAAACAAACATAATTATACAAAAATTAACACGCAGGAAAAATCCTCCTAAATGAATAAAAACATCCTCCACTTTTTCAATGAACACACGCACCTGTCATTTTGGCAGTCCGTGATTTTGAAGTCCGCACAACGACTAAATTCAATTTTTGATTCGCTGGGTGTTCTGTTTTAAGTTGTTTTATTTTTGTCTTAAAGATTTGTTTATAGTTGTCGGGGCTATATCGTATTTATTATCAATACATTACAAGCTGATTTCCCCCCGAACGTGGGGTTCATTTCCCCCCGAACGTGGGGTTCATTTCCCCCCGAACATGGGGTTCATTTCCCCCCGAACATGGGGGTTCATTTCCCCCCGAACATGGGGGAATGAAAATTTTACTTCCCCCCTAGTTGGAAATTAGAGGGGAATTACATACTTTTGCAATTGAGAATTTTAATATCATGGAAAAGCAACCAAAGAAAATAGAAAAATTCGACCCCAACAAGGTGGTGCGCATATCACAAGAGCTTTACGAAGTAAACGCTTGCCGTTGGCGTATGTCTACTTACGGCTATCGCTTATTGTTTGCACTTGCGCAAACAGTAGAATATGCCGAAGAAGATTTATTCCCGGAACTTGGATTCGACAAACAGGTAATTTTCAAATATTTAGGTCTTGAAAACACCGAAAGGAAATATGAGCTGCTTGATAAGATTCTGAATGAAGTTTTGCAGAACAGCTTGCATCTGCCTCGCGTTAAAAAGAACGGGGCACGTATATGGATGGGCTACTCATGGATAACTAGCTATCGTTTTTCTGAAGATGAACGATTTGTCAATATCCGTTTGAACGGAGATGTAAAACCGTTCCTTATCAGCCTGAAACGGTATGCATCTATTCAACCTAAATACTACCTGAAACTATCAACGGATTATCAAAACTGGTTTTATCCCTATTTAAAGAATGTGGTTAAATTGGGGAAATGGACCGTAGCAATCAACGATCTTAAATTTGCGCTTTATCTAGAGAATACACCGACATATGACCCTAAGCAGAATAAGAACGCCACAGAGAAGTTTTTAGATAAGGTGATAGGGATTACCATCAGCCAGAAGGCCAAAGATGAGAACAGGCTCTCAAAGGCCCAAAAAAGGGTACAAAAGCCTATCGCATGGGATTATACAAAAGATAAATCAGGAAAATTCACGGGTACACTTGCCGGGATTACGGCAAACACGGATATCAATGTAACCGCTTCAGTTATCAAAACCGGAAGATGCTACACACACATCGTTTTCTTTCTCTCTGAAAAGACTAAATGTTTAAGTCAGCAACGCCTGAAGGAATTAGATAGTAAGCAGCAAGCGGATGTGGATTTCGGCAAGAAACAGCGTCGAAATGAAAGGAAAGGGGAACAAACAATGAAAGATCTTTTCAGCCAAGTTGTGCCTGTTCCGGAAATTAATCCTGCCTATGAGACTCCCCCCACGGCTAAAGCGCGTTTTTACTCCGAAGAAGAGATCAAAAACGGTGCATTAACAATGGGCCTCGATGTGAAGACATTCATTCAAAGAATGCGTATTCAAATAGATCAGGAAGGAAGATATTATAGAGACTATTAAACCTCTACCAAAAATACAGAAAAGCGAAGAATGAACTTGTTTATTCTTCGCTTTTTTGTATTTTTGTCAGGCTACGGGGGTGGTTCCCCGTAGCCTGGGAGCGATGGGTTAATGCACATCGTCAAGTGCGGAGCGAATTGACGGATATCCGACATCTCCGCACTTCTTTTATGCTGCCTCCGGCAGGGTTTTTACTGGGAGCTCCTAGTAACTGCACATTCTCTTCTATCTCCTGCCCCATCAAAGACAAACCGTTAAAGAACAATAGACTAATGCGATAGAAACAGATACTAAAGCACTAAAATTAGTGCTTTAGTATAAAAAAAGACCTTAACTGTCTTCTAAAAAGAACATATTACACTCTTCACATTTAATCCATAGGCCGGCACGCCCCCAAACATTATTACCGCAGCCACAGGTATATTTTACCCGTTTGCCACTTTTGGGTTCCTGGGGCTGACTGCCTCCCGGCTCTTGACCATCCTTATCGCCACCGGTAACCGTGACCGTCACTGGTAAAGTACCAGATGCAAACCGGGGCCGGTATTTCAAACGCAGGTTCTCCAGATCTTCAGCCTTTAATGTATTAAACACCTGATCAAATAAACCGCCATCAAGTATATAGTGTGTCATTTGCTGCCCCGTGGTTTTGCCTCCAGGTTCTCCGGTATCGGATGGCATCAGACCTATTTCTATCATCTTAGCGGCCCATTGCTTATTATGATAGTTGTTTCGGCTAGGCTTGCCGAAATCCTCTTGCCACAGATGGCACATCTCATGCACGAGCGTGGAATGCCAATCTTTATCGGGTCTATCCATGAAGTCAGGATTAATACTGATCTCATGAATGATTTTCTTCTCCACGTTCTCACCTTTCCAACGCTCCGGAGCGAAGAAACCATAAGAACCGCCTTTGCGGCTCATGTTGACAATGCATTCAGGAAGTTGGCCGCTGAATATATGCTCGTTGTAAAACAGATACAAATCATCGAGCGTCTTAAACTGGAGAGTTGTTATCATAAAGCTTTCTCTTTTAAATCTACACAAAGATAAGAAATATAGTTGTAATGCACATTACAATTATTAGTTTTTTAGTGTTTTAGTGGAATCACAGTACGCACAATCATCTTATTTATAAGAATATAGCATTATTTGTAATGCACATTACAAATAATAGTTGATTAGTGCTTTAGTTTTTTAGTATCTGAATAGAAAGATAAACTTTGCATATTTGTAATGTACATTACAAATATGCAAGAGTAATTATGAATATGTAGCCGAAAATATTCGAGAATCAATATTCGCTGTCCTCTGTCTCATCCATATCTTCAGAATGGGGGCCTCGTTCCAGGAGCAATCCGCATAGTTCAGAAGAAATTCGATCCAAGATAAAGTACTGTTCATCTTTAGTGTAGTTTTCAAGTTCTCTGGCAAGTTCTTGCAGCTTCTTATCTGCAATTTGGTTGAGTTCTCTACCATGTTCTGATAATATTCCAATACCCCGTACATAGACGGTAATATTGGGATTAGTGTTTTTATCTCTTTCTCTCATAGCACATATATTTTAAAACCATTCACTAAAACACTAAAATTAGTTTTTAGTGAACATTTGATTTGACTCCTTAAAGTTAACAATAATATCGGAATTAGAGAGCACTAATCCACTAATTAACTAAATTTAGTTGATTAGTGGAAAATAGAAAAACACTACCTGCTACCTGGAATTACCGTTCTTCTTGCATAAGCAAATGAACATATGGGCAACCATCTTCACGACCTTTGAAATAGGACAAGTTTGCAATGGTATCGGCAGAAATGCCCATCTCATACAACCAGCTCTTAAAGTCACCTTGCCAAGCATCCCAAGAAGCCAAACCTTCAGAAGTAAACATACTCTTTATTTTATCAGGGTCATACGTACCTTCTTCAATCCAGAACCAAGGACTAACTGATTCACCGATGCGTGGTAGAAATGGAAACTCCCATTTCATCCATACATATAAAGCATCACAAAAATAATGATGCTCTATACAGAATTGTACATTAACAGCCATACGCTAAAAATTTGTATTATTCATTATCTTCTACTATTTCAATATCCAACAGAGCGGCCAGAAAGTCCAAGCCCTTTTGGGAAACATGATAAACAGTCTCATTGAATTGTTGGCGTTTGGTGGCCAAGCCACACAGAACAAGATCTTCCCACTCCGGAAGCTCTTCACTTACTCCAAAAAAGTTTCGGCTAGCAAGAAATTTGCCATCCGTCACCCGTTCAGCTTTGTACCCGATAGCGTGTTTCATATTATTGACCTGCGACTTAGTGATTCCCCCCATACGCTGTTGTATGGATTCGACAGCCGTTTGGAGCTGATCATCTGTCAGATCTTCACCCTTAATCCATAAAACAGGTATCTGGTAACGTGCTATTTTATCATCTTTGGAGTGGTCTGTTTTTATTCCTATCGACTTCCAGAAACCAACGTATTTATTGATTAGCCGGATCACGGCCTTCTGGTCTACTGCATCAAACGAATATTCTAAAAGTAACATTTCATCTTCCACCACAGGAGCCAGCCCCAGGGCTTGAAGTTCTTCGCAAAATTGATCGACTTGTATCATACCTTATTATATATTATCTTCCTTAAAGTTTGGCGAGAACTGCACCCGTTTCAGGTAATTTATCACTCGTGCCGGGTTCTCCTCCGGATTCACATTTAGAATTTAGACATAACACAAAGAAAGCAATAAAAAACGGTATTACAGTTTTCAATCAACATTTATTCACAGTTTTATCATGTACGATTTAATTATAATAAAATCGTACTTCCGGCAAATCTAAAAAGAGCTGGTTAAACAGAAGAGATATTAGTACGATTCACTATATTTGCACGAACATAATAAAATCGTAACTGCCTCTTAATATAAGGCCGGTAAGTGAAGTATTAAACCAATTTATAAGATAGTCCATGAAAATCGGATATGCACGCGTATCTACCAGAGAACAGAATTTAGATATGCAACTGGAAGCATTAAAGGCCTGTGGTTGCACCCGAATCTTCACAGAGAAGGTATCAGGTATGATTGCCCAACGCCCGGAACTGAAAGAATGCCTGAACTACCTACGAGAAGGGGACACCCTTGTCGTATATAAGCTGGACCGTTTAGGGCGAAGCCTGAAAAACCTGATTGCGCTGCTGGATGAATTGAAACAAAAATCCATATCATTCGTTTCGCTGCAAGATAACCTGAGCACGGAAGGAGCCAACGGCCAACTATTCACAAATATACTGGGAGCCTTCGCCCAATTCGAGCGCGATCTTATTGTAGAACGTTGCCAAGAGGGACGAAAAATAGCCAAAAGTAAGGGTGTAAAGTTCGGACGTACTAAAGATAAGGTCAACGAGGAGAACGAAGCAAAAGTTAAAAGCTGCGCTCAGCTCTACCAGGCAGGTAGTACGATTCGTGAAATCATGAAAGCTCTGCGGATTGGAAGCCGAGAAACAGTGTATCGGTATCTGAAGAAAGAAGGGATTGTTCCTATGCGGAAAAATCCGAACTGAAAAGAGTAGGGGAGGGGTACCCACTAAACAACTAATATTAGTTGTTTAGTGGGTGATTTGATGTGTTGTTCTTATCCCTAAGAATATTCAATCTTTTCATTATCAGCAGAATAATTAATCATAAATGATCAGGCTTATAGCTAAATATCTATAAATATTTGCTCTTTCCGGGGGATTTTTTGTATATTTGCACATTCAATTGCATATATGCAATTGATATCAACAATAACTATGCGAAAAAAAAATACAGAAATCATCCGTGCACTGCTCGGCAAACACCCCTATAAAGTGTTTACCGAACAAGAGTTCTTTGCATTATGGCAAAGTACAAATTCTATAGATGGTTTCCGGAGCTATACCAAAGACAAATTAGCAGAGCGACTATCAGAAGCTAAAATCATTGATTCCGTTACTATGACGGACTTAAATAAAGGAGACTACCGGGTTTATGGAATACAAGAAAAGAATCCGGATATATTCGACTATGCAGCCGCTCGCTCACGTGCTTCGTACTTCAGCTTTTATACCGCACTCTTTATACACAATCTGACTTTGCAGATACCCAAACATATTTATCTGACTTTTGAGAGGGGAGAACGCGCAGCCGTACAAAACACCATCACTCAGGAAGCCATCGACCAGGCATTCAGCAAGCCGCCCAGGCAGACAAACAACTCCCGAAATTGTAAAGGGTATATGGTCCACCAAATAATCGGGCAAAGCAACCACCGATTAGGGGTAATCCCATACCGAGGAAATTTGGCGGTCACGGATTTAGAGAGGACACTTATCGACGTTGTAACCCGACCTTTTTATGCAGGCGGTGTGACTCAGGTTATCGAAGCATTCAGGAATGCGAAAGAGAATGTCGATATCAAGAAATTATTATCTTATTATCAAAAGATGGATTTTATATATCCTTATCATCAAGCAATCGGCTTTTATATGGAAAAAGCCGGTTATGAAGAATCTGATTTTGCTCCACTGGCAGAGATGGAGCAAAAATTCAGGTTCTACCTATCTTATAATATACGTTTCAAGGAGCTTTCGGACCGATGGAATCTGTATTATCCGAAAGGTCTTTAAAAGGATTAATCAAATCTTGCACAAAATCGAAATAATAATCATAGTCTTGCAGTTTTTGATCGCTGTTAATCGTCTGCTTAACAACGTCCCAGTTGGCCCGATTCCTCTCCCGAAGATCTTCAAAGTCTTTTAAGAAAGACAAGGGAACCCGTTTAGCCCCGAAGATATTCCGGAACAAACCATCGGTCAGATTCAACTGGGTAAAATGCTGCGTAATCATCCATATATCATAAAGATCTCTCGCCCTCTCTTTAGGCCGGGCAGAATTCACGATATCTTTATACTTATCCATTGTCTGGCACAAGGCTCTTACTTTCTCGATCAAAATCATCTCCGGTGTGTACACCCTCAGAATCAGACCGTCTATATCCTTATTGACAGCTCCATCCACATATTCATAAGAACTTATATCTACCGTATAGCGGGTAGATTGATCATTCACTTTTATAGAGTTCCTACGAATGGCGCCTATGTCTTCACCGAACTGATCGAACTTCTCCTTTTCTATCAGTTTAAACTCCAGCATATATCCTTTCCATTCAGGAATGCTACCACTTTTAGGTTTCTGGATGAATTTCACATCATAAGCCACTAAACCTATTTGGGCAAACTCATTGTTCAGCAATTCTCCGAACACCCGTGTCAACCGGTCAAAATCCTTTTCGGAAAACTCTCTCTCCATCGAGAAATCAATGTCAATAGACCCCCTATTAGTAATATCGTAAGCAAGTTGCAAAGCATTGCCACCCTTCAGCACCAGACCTTGCATCAGGATATCATCAGCCATCAAAGCACGCAAAGTCAGTCTTTTTATATCATCAATATTTGCCATTCAAATGCAGATTTAAAATAAGGATGCTAAATTACAATTTAAATAGCACAACTCAAAAAGCTAGCACAGTATTCTATGCAAGAGGTAAATAAATGGTTTACCGTACCACCTAGATCAAGCTGCGCGGAGCAAACCCGAAGAAGACTATTTCAAGGACAATATAGAATGGTAAATCGTTGATTCCAACTATTAACTAAAATTAGTTTTTTAGTTTCCACTAAAACACTAATTTTGCATCAATAACTAAAGCACTAATTTTAGTGATTTAGTATCACTTCAAAATATATAACACTATGGCAAAGGTAATAGCAGTCATTAATCACAAAGGCGGTGTCGGCAAGACCGCAACCACCGCCAATTTAGGCGCTGCACTAAAGATGCGTGGGCACAAGGTGCTACTCGTTGATATGGATGCACAAGCCAACCTTACGGAAAGCCTAGGCATTTCTACCGAACTGGATAACACGATTTATCAGGCAATGAGAGGGAAGATGCCATTACCGATCATCAAGAACGAAGACGGGCTGGATATTGTGCCGTCGTGTCTGGATATGTCGGCCATCGAAATGGAAATCATTCAAAAGTACGCACGGGAACAGATTGTTCATAAGCTGATTGAACCTATCCGGAATGATTACGATTATATCTTGATTGATTGTCCGCCATCTCTCTCAATCCTCACAATTAATGCCATGACCGCAGCGAATTGCGTTATTATACCGGTGGAAGCCGAATATCTGGCAATGAGAGGCATGGGACGTTTGACAAACGTTATCAATGATGTAAAGTGCAATATGAATCCGGGGCTGTATATTGCCGGGATATTGATTACCCTATATGACGGCCGGAAGAATTTTAATCAAGATATCCGAGATATTATTCGTGAAACATTTCAGGGTGACGTATTCGATACGGCCATCCGCAATAATGTTTCGATAGGGGAAGCTACAGCAGCTAAGCATGATATATTCCATTATGCGCCCAAATCATCCGGAGCTGAAGACTATAACGCTTTTTGTGAAGAGTTCCTGGAACGAGAAAGTAAAAGAATCAATTAAAGAAATTTTGTATGGCAAATAAAAGAGGAAATTTGAAAGACAGCATGAAAGAAGGGTTAAGCGCTCTTGTTAGCCCAACAGTGCCCGTGAATACTCGCGAAGCTGAAGAACCTGCACCAGTTGAGAAGAAGAGATACAAGACGTGCAACTATGTAACAGACCCCTCTCACCACAGAAGGCTGAAGAACTATGCCACAGACAACGGCATGACACTGCTCGAAGCATTCAACAAAGCGATCGACCTTTATCTGAGCGATAAAGGCGAAAGATACCTATAAAGTATAAATCAAAAAAACTTAATATGAAATATATATTAAATGCTATATTATCACTAATAGCACTATCCTCTATATGCGTAGGCATATTCAAGACTACTGAATTAAGCTCAAGATGTATTCTATTAATTACTGCTTTTTCCTGCATTGGAGCAATATTTACAAAAAAGAAATATAGATATATCCTTGCAAGTATTGCCTTAATTTTAATAGTCATTTATTTCTATTTTATAGAAAACAGTACATTATAGAAATAAGCGTTTCAATTTAATAAAATCTTATCTACTGTAATATACCTCCACCAAAGTAGGTTTCTAGAACAAAAGATGAAAACTATAGAAACGTTCATCACAAATGTGCTATCTGCATTCATTGCAGATAGCACATTTGTGATACTACCTCTCCTTAATAAATCAGGCTCTCCACTAAAACATTTACTGGCTATAAGAAAAATTGCAAGAAAAGCTCATTCTCTCAGCATTTCATCTTTGACCAATTCACCCCTCATATTCATACACCAGGATTGCTAAATTTCATCATTCCAAAGCAACCCTAAATGTCGTAGGTACTTCGAACGGGCTGTTGAACCACAAAAAGGAGTTTGATAAAATTAGGTGTACACACAAAACTTATAAATAGCTGATAATCAAGCATAGTATGTATACGCCAAAATAGCCTCTATTCAAAAATAATTCGCATTTTACCCTTACCTTTGTAGCCGAAACCGGTTTCAATTTTAACTCAAAAAAAGATTAGTATGAAAAAGATTTTTAAATTAACATTTAGCCTCGGATTGGCCCTTTTATCATTTGGGCTGTATTCATGTTCACAAGATGATGATGTTCTTTCACAAGAACCTGTTACTAAAAGTGTAGTTACTCCCGTAAGTAATGAACGCATTACTGTTGGAGAACTTATTGAAATCGTGAAATCTGATTGTAAGGATCACGAATTAAGTTTTCTGAATAACTTGCCAAAAGACATGAAAGTATATGTCTATGCTAAGGGAAGTAAAACTTATCCCTCAGTTACTGAGAATGAAATAGGTGAAATCTCATCTTTAATTAGCAACCGTGAGACAATAAAAGTTATGCCTCTTGAAATGCCATCAGCAAAAGACCTAAAAGTTAATGTCTCAGCTACCACTAGAGGGTATACAGAAGCGAGATCTGTAACAGATATGCCTATTCTAGCTTTCACTAGTGGCACTTTTGGTTATATGGAAGTGGTTGCTACCGTTAATTACATTTATGATGTTGAAGAACATATCATAACGGAAGCTAAATCCATTATATGCGATCTTGACGATTCTGCATATATTGGTGAATATATACTTGACTGGGCCGACAAAGGAAGTACAATAACAGTTTCAGGTGATAAGATAGGATTATTGTATAATGTCAATGGTGACGTTATACTAGGCAAATCGATAGGTGGTTTACCATTAGGATTCGTATGTGTTGAGTTTAGAGGAAAAACAGGTGAAATTGTTGTACCTTATAGTTTGTAATTATATAAAAAGAGGGTGTCATTTTGCACCCTCTTTTTGTATTTGATGTGTATAGCAGTTTCTCTAGAGTAACTTAACTCACAGAAAAAGCAATAGGCTTAGATACCATTCTGCGTGAACGCAAAAATACAAATCAAGGCTTCGCCTTACCGCTGGTAGCTGCGTGCAACGCAAATCAACATCAAAGGCTCTGCCTTTACCGCTTTCCAAAGCGTTTTTTTTGGTTCTTTTTTTGGGGCGACTGCCAAAAAAAGAACTCACCCCACCGCTTACGATTTGTTAATATATATTATCCATCAATATCCCTTTCATTGTCGCCTTGCGTACCGTGTATGCCGTTCCACCATAAAAAGCCCCATCAAAACAAGCTAGCACCCTGCCGGCATATCTTAAAAGATAATCATTCCGTTTGGTAAAACAGCCCTCAAAATAAGTGTCTGACAAAATAACGGTTTCATCCGCTTCTTCTAATATTTGATAGTATCGTTTTTGGTCATTCAATGAAAAGCAGGCTTCTTGCCCTCTGAATGGTACAACAGCAATTAACCGCACACCATCGAATACAGTCTTTAAGATATTCACTTGTTCGGCTGCCATCAGGTCAAAACCTTCACTCATGCCGCACAGATACGTATGATAGCCAGCAACACAAAGTGTATGTAAATGGGTATGGGTTCTCAAAGTAAGCGTTTCAAGTATATGCCTATTATTACCTGCGGCTGCTAAAATTCGGGAGGTACGATGCCCCGTAAATGCGACTGAATAAGCCTTTAACCACTGGTTGCACTGTACTCTGCACTCTTGTAACGTGCTGCCCGTTGCCTTGAAACACTTCCCGTTCGGGTGCTCATATTGATAACGAAAAATTGTCTCTTCTCCGAAAAGGTCGGAAGTTGCCATTTGATAAGTTTCTACTCCTTGCATCTTTATATATTTTGTAAGAAGGGCGGGAAAAATCCCGCCTTTCTTTGATTCATCCTATACTATTCTACCCTCGTCTGAATAGCTGTAATATTTTTCACCCTCGTTACCTGCAATTATCACATGGTCAACTAAAGGAATATTCATCACTTTGCCTGCTTTGAAAGCCACTTCCGTTAAGCTGTCATCTTCTCTACTTGGGCGAATATTACCGGATGGGTGATTATGTACCATTATAAAAGAGGTTGCATCATATTGAACTGCCTGCTTCATTATTACCCTCATATCTGCCGCTGTTCCTGTTATACCACCGCATGATATACGTACTTTACGAATAACTTTAGAAGCCTGATTCAGCAATATAATCCAAAGTTCTTCGGTCTCAATATCACATAGAACGGGGTACATGAGATTAAAAATATCTATGCTGCTACGAATACTTTTTCGTTCGTCTGCTCCTTCTCTCAATCTCTTATATAGTTCGATGGCTGCATAGGCTACTTTTTTACGGGCTGGTGTCAACGTCTCCAATAAGTCAGACAAAGAAAAATCTGTTAGCCCCATTGCATCATATTTGCGTTGTTCTTGTTTCATTTTCAGGCTGTCAGTTAAAGTATATACTAGTTCGCTGTTATCCATTACGCGGAAAGTATCATTAATTTCAAATATAGTTTTCATAGTCGTATCATTTTAATAAAGTTCTACCTAAAAAATAACCACCTAAAACGGATGCTCCGAAGCTTTCCAAAGCACACGCAAAACGAGCATAAGAAAAGCCCTTTGTTAGCACATCATCGAAAACAAGTACTTTTTTATGGTCAAAAAATGCTCGGTCAAAGCGGATTACCTGCACGCTTTCGACGCTCTTTCCGTTTTTCTTCTCATGAACTGCAAGGCGTGTACCTTCAATGCCTACATGGTTGTAACCGTTTATCGTCCCTGCCAAACGACAGACTTCTGCGGAAAAGTCTTTGTATCTCATTGCATTCTTCTCAGGTGTGGATGCCGGAATACAACAAAATACAATATCTCCCGTTGTCGCTCCAAACTGCATACGAATTTTTCGGGCTACCATTTCAGCCACTTGCAAACTGCGTTTGCCGTCTTTAAAGTCCCAAACTAACTTGCGTATATCCCATTCACGGGGGGTTGCTTCGTACTTGGTAGGCAAATAATCAAAAAAGTAGTGCATGAACTTAGACCACTGTTCACGGAATTTGGGGTTGTTGCTAATTGTTGCCATATCGCTAAAAATTAAAAGGTTAATACTCGCTTACATCGCTTGCCGCTCCCCCCAGCCAATTTTTTCCCTTGACTGATTGAGAACATTGACTTTTAATCTCAGCGGACAGGGTGAATTGCACGATTTAAAAAAGTGGTAAATACTACCCGGAGGGTGGAGATTTGGCACTTTTTTGAATCTGTTTTCACCCCCGCATACCTTTGTCAATGTTTCAATCAGTTAAGGGAAAATGAAAAAATACCGCTCTCCCGGCTTCAGCCGGGGTTTTGCGTTAGGGATAGAAGAGGAAAGCCCGGAGCTTGCGAGGACTTGAAACGGATAGCCCGACCCGAAGGGGAACGCCCAAATAAAATTTAGAATTTAAAACCTCTGAATTAATAAAAGTATCTTAAAATAAAAAAATAGCGAAGGAAATTGCATTAAATAGTAACATTTCACAAAGAAATTCCCTACTTTTGTAGCAGAATGTAGAATATACAAATTGTATTTTCATATATAACGTTCTCATCCGATAGACGAAAAAGAGTGGTATCTTTTAAAATAACAACGGATGTGTACATCTGTATCCGAATGGGGTACGGGATGAACACTGTTGTTATTCGGCACTTACCACTCACCGACGTCTATGGTGGTCAAACCGTACCTTTCATCGGGTATATTTAAACAACATAGCGGTGAATGGCAAAATTATATTAACATGAAGAAGTTTATATATATTATAATTATATTATTGTTAACTGGATGCAAAGAAAAACAATCAGAACAACTACTTGACAAAGTAGAAAATATCATCACTACCAATCCTGATAGTGCACAAATTTTATTAAATAGCATACCTTCTCCAGAGAAATTGAACAATAAAGATTTTGCCCACTGGTGTTTGCTATCTGGAAAGCTAACGGATGAACTCTATACTCCAATGCTGCCCACTTATCAGTTAGAACGTGCGTACAAGTGGTATTCTTCACATGGTAAAGTGGAAGAACAAGCACAACTATTACTTTATATAGGTCGTTCTTATGTAGAAGACGGAGATTACGACCAGGGAATGTCTAACTATACAGATGCTTTGGAAATAGCAAATGATAATAATCTCGTTAATCATTCAGGGTACATCAACAGTTACATGGGTACCTTATATGAAAGCAAAGGGCTGTTGGAGCAAGCTATGAGCAAATACAAGACTGCTGCCGAATGTTTTAAAGAAGCTAATAACAATGACAGTTATGCCTGTGCACTTAGAGATGCCGGTCGTGAGTATGTTCGTATGGATTCATTACCAGCCGCACTAAAGATGTTATTTAAAGCAGACTCGATTGCCTCTACCTCCGATAATAATGATGTAAAAGCATCAATTATAAATACTCTTGGAGGAGTTTTTTTGATACAACGAAAATACGAACAAGCTAAAGCATCTTTTCATAAAGCTTTATCATTAGGAAAAAACAAAATGCCAAACTATATGGGGCTGATAAAGATATATATAGAAACAGACTCTTTATCCAAAGCCAAAGAACTATTAGAAAGTATTCCGCACAACGATCCAGAATATATCTATAGTATTAAAAGGCTCTATTATCTCATTCACAGACAAGAAAGGAATTACGAATTGGCTCTTAATAATTTAGAAGAATATACCTATTTAGTCGATTCTATTGTGAACGCTGAAAACCAATCGAAGATATTGGATATTGAAAAAAAATATAATGAGTTAAAAAGTCTAGAAAAAATCAACCATCTGACAATCAGCAAACAGAGATATATCATTATTCTTATAGTATGTCTCATTATTATACTAACAATAGCAATCGCCAACTTATTATATAGAAAAAAAGTAAAAGAGAAAATACAGAAACAACAGATGGAACTTAAGGAAGTTAAGATAGAATTGCTGCACCTTTCCATAGAGTTAGATAAGAAAAAAGTAAGATTATCGTCTTTAGAAGAGAAGGACGAGAATTATAAAAAAATGGAGGACGAGATTGCAGGAATCATATCTAATTATAAAAAACTACAAAACAAGATTATTACAGATGCACCAATATATAAAAATCTAGTGAGCCTAGCTAACCAACATATACCAGGGAATGACAAGCCTCTTATAACCGAGAAACTCTGGAAACAAATTGTAGACGAAATAACCAGCATATACCCGAACCTATATTCCTATATATTGGATCAAAGTTTAGATTTAACAGATCAGGAGTGGCAGTATTGCTGCTTCTGTATGTTGGGTTTTGATACGAATTCAGAAGCAAAACTTTTAAATATAAATTTGACTTCTGCAAGAACTAAACGCCATAGATTGAAAAAGAAATTGAATGTACCTGTCTCAGCTAAAGTACCCCTACATGAGTATATAGCAGAGAAATTAATACAGTAATTAACACTTCACGCCTATTGAATGATTAGGCGCGTACACTTTTTGTATAACACACTGATAATCAATACCACCTTGTATACTCATTAAATCACGCTTTAACATTTCAAACGCATCTTTTTCTCTAGTTTTGCACTAAACAAAATTTAAGAAAGATGAAAAAGTTAAGCATCACATTATTAATGTTAGTTGTTGCCGTTGCACTGAGTGCAGGTGTAGTAAGAGAAAGAAGAATTGTATTTGCAGAAGTATGGTTCTGGGATAATATGGTAAGATCATTGCCATCTGTGCCAATCGATGCAATTGTCGCAGACAATAATTGCATCAAGATTGATTTTATAGACGATGAAAGTCAATCAGCAACTTTTGAAGTCAAAGACAGTAAAGGAAATATAATCTATCATGATAAGACAATAACCAATCCTCAAACTTCTTATCAAATAAATCTGGAAAATCTAGAATCTGGTCAATACGAACTTGTATATTCTGACGAGAAAATCAAAACAACGGGGAAATTCTACCTTGATTAATCAGGGGTGTAACGCGAAATGCGTAAACCTCTGATTATCAACAGTACGATGAGTACGTCAAATAGCAGAATTTCCCAATAAAACTGTCAAAAGCATATTACCTTTGTACAGTGACAGAAATATATAATTTCAATATTCAAGATTATGAAGAAGTTTTTTATTCTTTTTTTTGCAGCAATAGGACTTTTAGGAATGTCTTCTTGCTCACAAGATGACAATGAGTTTTTTAATGAAGAAAATCATCTCCCCATACAAACAAGATCTCTGGGAAATGAAGATTCATTATCCACCATTACCCCTTTAGCTATTGATACAACTCTGCTTACAAAAGCACAAACAAGGGTTGCAACAGCCTATTATGATGAAAATGACCCACATTTCTCTTCAAATATGTTTGCTATAAGAGAAATTCCCCTACTTATTAAGGCCAGAGGGAACAATCAGTATTTATGTGATAATGGAGCTGGTAAAGAAGTTACCTTATCATCTTACGGTTCTTGGTATTATTTAAAAGTATTACCTGCTTCATCAGGAATACCTTATTTGATATATTCATATAATTCAAAGACTCCTCTCTCAGTAGGACAATATGAGAGCGATCCTAATAATAAAGTATTATATACGCGAAATGATAATAACGGTTCTCTCATGTCTGCTGACTGGGATCTTATACCCTCCTCATCTTATAAGGGATATTTTGCTATCCAAAGTCAATCATACTTAGGACAATCAGACCCTAATAATATGTGGTCTGTATTTAACTATGTCCTTGAAACAAGAAGCACAGAAAAACTCGGATATGGGAAATATGCAAAAGCATCAAATCAAGAATTCTTAATCACTCCCGCTATCCCATTTCAGTTAAAATACATAGAATTCTTCAAAGAAGGATCTAAGGTAAACAAACAACCTGCGTTAGAAGTGACAACTTACAGTAAAAATGAATCAGAAGAGAAAAGATCATTCACAATACCAGCGTCGTATTATGCTACTGATGAATCTCGCTTCTACGAAAACAGCCTCTTAAAGGTAGGCATATTCAATGTAAATGACAAGTTTTATCGTCCAATAGTTGAAGCAGAAAAGATTGTGCCACCACAACCCGTCAAACCAGAAGATGATCAAGCCCCAATTCGTCCAGAAGCAGATATGATCTATTCGACTACTAATCAAAAAATTCCAATCACATTAAATTTCAATATTGATGGAATTGCAGAACCGTATTCTTTGATTGAAGTTACCTCTTACTTAGAAAATTACAGTGTGTCCGTCCCATATACAGCATATATGTCGTACACCCACAATAATGAAGAAAGGATAGTCAAAGTAAATGGAACATGGTATGGAAAAATTTATACAACAATTAGAGATGATGATCATCCAAAAGACATTGTTAAATGCTTTGATTTAGATAATGGAGAAGAGATTTTGCGACTAAAATCAATTCAACTATCACCTATAATCTTTAAATAAGTAAAGTATGAAGAAATATATTATACCTATAGCAATATTGATAACAACCTTATTGGCTTCTTGCTCCGATGAATTTGACAAGAGTGGAAATGTTTCTCCAGAGCAAAATTCAGATAAGGAAGGAAAGGTTATCTTACAACCAAGAAATCCAAACCTACCCAAGATAAAGCCCCTACAGCAGAACAATGCTGAAAGCAGGAGTGGAGTATCAGGCGAAATTGGAAATTCAGATGCATTTCTCGGACGTGCTTATAAAATTAAAAACAGTAATTACATTTTAGGAGAATTCAGTAATGTGAGTAATCCTGTAGTGAACATTGCTGCCGTTAAGGAGTATGACCCGACCTATATCAACGGTATGAAACTAAATACCACCGAAACTACAAGTTTTGCGTATGATACCTTTAATAGATACCAATACAATTCAACTATCACCAAAAAGGTAACATCGGGATTCTCCTTAAATCTGAAAGTTTTTTCAATCGGGAAAAAGAAAACAACTACGGAAGTATTTAAAACAGTCATAGATAAGACAGAAGAAGCAACTTATGGCGAACTCAGTATCAATTTCACGAATAACCAGTTTACCCTCCAGAACTCTGAAGCTACACGGAGATTATTCGCCAGACAATTCTTAACTAAGTCTTTTGTCAGAAGTTTATATAACTCTCCGATATCATCAACACTTTCTACCTATGGCGATTTCGTCTTAACTGGATATTTAACTGGAGGAAAGGCTTATGCTACATTTGCTGGGACAAGTACAAAAAGCACAGATTATAAAGCAAAGGAAAAAGATATGGAAAAGTCCATCAATGCCTCATTAACATATAAAGGTAGTAGTGCTAGCGGTAATTTAGGCTTTACTGGTGCTAATCATAATGATGAGACATACACCTTTAATAGTAATAATACATTTGTTTATATAAAAACCTTCGGAGGAATACGTGATGGAAGTGAAGCGGCAGTAAATGCAAGATCACTTAAAGATCTGAATCTAGATCTCTCGTCATGGATGCGCTCATTAAATGATGATTCCAACCATACAATGATAGATGTGGTAGACAATAGTTTATATCCCTTATCTGATTTTGTATTGGAGAAGAACTTTAAGCAACGTCTTGACGACACTTTCAATGAGGTATTACCAACTTTTGATAATTTAGTAGAACCATATATCGAAATCGTCAGAGTTATGGAAAGATCAACAGCTTCTTACGAAGCTTTATATGATGTTGCCGCAGTTTTGGTCACACGCCAGGGGGATAGAATCATATTAAGTGACGGATTAGCATCTACTGCTACAGATGCAGAGCTTCGGAAGAATGAGGATGATGCAGTTTTCATACAGAAAGCAGAAAAAATAGCTGCTGAAAAGTCACAGTTATTCAGTTCCAACATAGAAATCTCCTATAATAAAAGAATAAAGCTAAATCCGAAATTAAGATCTCCGCTTTGCATTGACTTATCGGAGTTCAAAGAAAAGAATTTTTATCGGTTTTATTATGAGAAAACAGGTATAGCATATATCTATGACCCTGCCACTCGTATTTGTTTCTCTTATTTCATTGATGAAGGAGATGATGAAGTTTTAGATATTTACGGAATAAGAAACTGGGTAGAATCGTTACCGCAGAAGAATATCTCAATCGCGTCACTAGCCAACTCTTATAATATTATCGGACTTTAAATAAAAGCATACAACCATGAAAGTTATTCAAACAATATTGTTATTCTCTTTAAGTCTACTTATATTTAGCTGTGATGAAGAGAATCTCGTTAATGTTACCAGCCTACAGCAAACTAAATGGGCAGGCGCATTGAACGAATCCTATATTGGCTCAATGGATGAACCCATATCATCTATCATAGGGATTGGTATATTTTTTATCTCAGATAATGAAGGTAGATATAGTTTGAAGTGGGAAAATATAGATCAAGCTACAGAGGATACTTTTGAATACACTATTGATGAAAAAGTTCTAACAATCAAAAATGGAACGAAATTAAATGGGAATTGGCTATTTATTCAATCTGATAAGGATAAAATGATCTTGGAGAAAGGAACGAGTGGGGAAAATGCCTACAAAGGCACCTTAACATTAACAAGAACATATTGAATATTCTTATTATAATTTGAGATATTATAATAAGAACTATTATGAATAGAGATCCTAAAAAACATGTCTAGCAAAAAGGTTTAACAATTCAATATATCAATGAATTTATTATTTCAGAAATATTTAAAACTAAACGGTTGGTATCTATATATCGTGAACATAGCTATTTACTGTATCATGATATTCATACAATACAGATTCATACAGACTGATAGCTATTATGATCAATATATGAAACCACTGTTTCATTCCCATGAAGACTATGTAGAAGCTGTTGCCGATTCACGTTTTTTTGAACTATATAATTATTTATGGGTACCTATTCATGTAGGAATAATGGTTTTACTTATTTCTTTATGTCTATTCATTGGATATAATGTTTTAAATTATGCCATCGGATTTAAAAGTTGCATCAAAGCTACAGTTAAATCTATTATCATATTTTCATTAAACAGTCTTATCATTACCTCATTAAAAGCTTATGGAGTGATAACTTTTAATGCAAGTACAGTAGACGACGATTACTTCATACAATCATTGGGTAGGTTTCTTATTCCTCAAAAATATCCGGATATAATCTATTCTTTGATGGAAAAATTTAATATTGCAGAGTTACTATTCTGCATAGTATTATCACTGATGGTATCAAGAACTTATCCAATAAAATTTAAACGTTCTCTGATATTAACATCAAGCATCTATTTAGCAAGTGTTATCATATACATATGTTTCACTGAATTTTTCAATTTTATATTTACTAACTAAAAGAAAGCATTATGAGAAAAATTTCTGAAAAAGAAATGGCTAATGCCAAAGGTGGTGGAAAGTTTTGGGACACCATCTGGCAGTGTGAACCATTATCAGGCAGTGTCCTGTGTAAATGCCGCAAAGTTTATCACCGTTTTTGGGGTAAGGATTATGGCGGCTGGAATATGGGCATGAGTTGCGGATATAACGGAACTCAAGCTTAGTTATCGCACAACCTTAAAAAATCACCCAAGCAGTAGGTTTTACCTCTACTTGGGTGATTTATAATACCAGCAAAATGAATAAAAAAAAAACATGCCGCTATATTCTATTATCGTTCATGCTTATAACTATATGCATGAGCCTCTTATATGGATATAAAGTTTATTCATCTAAAATACAAAAACAATGTTTCCGGGCTCCCATAGAAAATACACGAGGAGAAATCATAACATTAGATTATCTTCAAAATACTCCATGCATTATGCTATTTTTTAATACTCAATGTGATTTGTGTTTAGCTGAAATAGCATTGATTAAGGAGCATTTAAAAAAAATATCTAAGATGTACAACATATTCCTGATTTCTTTTGAACCGAAGCGAAGTCTTATTTCTTTCTTTACAGAGAAAGGGATAGATATAAACAACAAAAACATTCATATTATTGCAGATGAGGATATGATTTTACTAGACTATTATCAAATAAAAGGTTACCCATCTTTTATTATACTTAACACTAAATATAAAATGGAATATAGAGGATCAGCTATTGACAATAGTATTATATCGAAATTATTGAAGCAAAATTTATAAATGAAACAAGATATCTCAAAAATAAAACAGACCTTCCGTTTGCAACAGTCACAAAGTTCTTGTGGACTAGCTTGTATAGCTTCAGTAGCAAGATTGTATGGCAAAAACGTAAACGAGGAACAGTTGAAAATTAACTCAGGAACAACTATCGAAGGAACTTCTGTATTAGGATTAAGAGATGCAGCTAGAAGCATAAACTTCATATCCGATGGTTACGAGGGAGGCATCGAAGACTTAAAAAAACTTGATTGTCAAGCAATACTACACACTATCAATGAGAGTATTTTTACCCATTTTATTGTCTATTATGGATATGACAGAAAATCTTGCAAATTTATTATTGGGGACCCTGCAAAAGGAGTTTGTCTTTACTCTGAAGAAGAACTGAGCTCCATATGGAAATCGAAAATATTATTAACTATCAAACCTGATTCATCATTTCGCCAGATAGGAAAGACATATACAAAAGAAAGAAGAGTACTTCTACAAAAACTAATTTCACCTGATGTACACTATTTATTAACCACTTTCCTTTTAAGTATCATAACATCACTAATAGGATTCAGTACTGCCATTTTCTCACAAAAATTGATAGACAATGTTTTGCCTGCTAAGAAAATAGAGATGCTAGCCTATTATATATTACTTTATCTGATTGTCATAATAATTGGTATTGTACTATCTTATTCAAGAGATATCCTTATTATACGGCAAACCAAAGAGTTTAATTCCAGATTAGTATCTACATTCCTAATAAAATTATTCTCATTACCAATGTATTTTTTCAACTCAATGAAAGTCGGAGAAATAATAGCAAGAATGAAAGAGACAGAAAGAATACAAGGTGCTATTATATCACTTATAAATTCTACATTAGTAGAATTTATGACCTTATTTTTCGCCATTGTTCTATTGTCGTTTTACAATATAAAAATATCATTAGTGACTGCATTATTAATCCCTATTATGATTGTTATCACAAAATACTTTTCTGTCAAAATAAAAAAGAGGCAGAAAGAATTAATGATTAACTATGCTAATTTTGAAATACATTCAATAGATAATATTTCAGGTATAAAATGTATCAAAAACTATATTAAAGAAAACTTCTTTAGAAAAAGACTTCAATCTCAATATATTACCGCACAAGAGACTGCAAAAAACCTAGGGTTTACTCATTCAAAATATGACATGATAATTAACATATTAGCTGTCATATTCTCAACTATCGCAATTTTTATAGGATCATATTATGTTATTCTTGGAACCTTAAAAATAGGAGAATTATTTGCTATTATAACAATTCTCTCATTAACAATTGGTACATCAGTCAACATTATTTCGGCTATTATTCATATTCAAGAATCAGTGGTAGCTTTTGAACGTCTGCATGATATACTATCGGCAGATAATGAATTGAAAGTTATCCCGAATGGAAATAATAGTATTATTTGTAAAACAACGAACGGAATACATAAATTAGAATTAAGAAATGTATCATTCAATTATCCGGGAAAGGATAATTTGCTTGAAAACATAAATATGGAAATTAATACAGGTGAATTAGTTACTTTGTTTGGAGATATTGGAACCGGAAAAAGTACATTATTATATCTCATTCAAAGATTCTATCCAATCAACAAAGGGAATATTTATTTTGATGGTATAAATATAAACAATTATCTTATAGATGAATGGCGTTCCCATCTTAGTGTAGTATCACAATATACAAAACTATTCATTGGAAGTGTTGCAGATAACATAACCATGTTTCAAGAAGAAAGATTAGATGATTTAAAGCAGTTCTGTATAGAAATGAAATTAAACTGCTTTCTTGAACCTGGGTCAATGCACTTATTTAATATAATAAATGAGAACGGAATCAACTTATCAGGAGGACAAAGACAACTTATCGGATTTGCAAGGGCCTTATTTAATGATTCAAAAATCATTATCTTAGACGAACCCACATCTTCTATGGATAAAACAACTGAAATATTAATGATACAAATTTTAGAAAAAATAAAAACTAAGAAAATTATTATAATGATAACCCATAAACCTGAAATAGCCAGAAGATCTGACAAAATATTCGTATTGGAAGACAAGCAAATTCTTATTCAAGGTACACATGGCGAATTAATGCAACAAAAAAATACATATAGTAAATATTACTCAATGCTTACTAACTAAATAAATGAAAATGAAAAGAGCAATAATTAGTTTTATAATTATTATATGGTGCCATACTGCATTATTAGCACAAAATAGTGATAATGTAACTACTAATAATTCTCATACAAACAAAAGTTCATTACCAGAACAGCCATTTATAGATATTATCACATCAATGCATCAAGAACTATTATATCCAACTATTGCATTCCCCGGAGATATATTACCTATTTCAAACAGAAATAATACTATTATTGAATTTGATTTCAATAACAGTTTTCGATTTAGACGCTTTTCTTTGTCACCTTACAATATGAGAATGATAAATCATAGAATCACAGATATCAATAATGTTGGAGCAACACTATTATGGAAAAGTACATCTAAAATATCAATTGATTGGAGTGTTTTTGTATCTCAACAATATGGCTATACTCTAAACTCTGTATACACTGGACTTGGATCAAAGATGAATCTAAATTATCATTTTAATAGTAAATTGCAATTGTCAGTATGGGGACAATATCTATTAAACTATAATAATGACCCTTTTGTTAGAGCTTCAAACAGTCAACCCAAAAACGGTATAGGAATAAGATTGGAATACAATCCTAATATGAATACTAAAATTAGTCTTGATATTAGCAAACAAGAAGATTTTATCAATTCTAAAAAGTCTGCTATTCAACTTGAAGGAAAAGCTAGAATAAAATTTTAATATTTCTCTAATGCTATAAATGAGGGATATATGATACAAAGTATAAGAGTACTGACACAAATAAAGACTCCCTAGTTATTGAGATGATCAAAACCTTCATTAATACACCCATAATTATTTGTGAGGGTGATGCACACCCTCACATCAAATTATTTATAATAAAGATTTATATCATCATCACCCACCCCTTTACCATCCTCAAACGTCACAACCTCTTTGACTACCTCCTTACCATTTTTTGTTACCGTAACAGTCCAGATCATCGGAGCTGTTACGACTTCATCGTCTCTATCAACAGCTCCACCGGAAACAGCAAACTCGATGGCCTTGTCCGTGGTGGTTAGTGTAACTTTCATTCCGACAAGTTCTTCATCTCCCAGAACTGCTGTACCATTATACACTTCTCCAGTCTCTTCACGAACCAGCTTTGCCCCATTGGCCGTCACCACCAACGCCTTAATAAAACCGTTCAGTTCTCCGGATTGCTGAAGTGTCACTTGATATATAGCACCTTTGCCACCCTCCGGATCATCTTCATCACTACACCCGTAGAAGCCAAAAAGACACACACTCAACAGAAACATTACAATCGAATTCTTTTTCATACCATTATATTTTAAAGTTTATAAATAAAAGATACAGCCCAATCCCACATAGTTGTTGTTACGTACAACAGAGTTAAACAACATATTGAACCTATATTCCGCTGTTAACGCAAACTTAGGGGTAATAAGCAATTCTGGCCGAATGCCCACCTCATAACCATAGACAAATGCCCGATGCCGTTTCAACCGTACAAGTTCTGTTTTTTCATCAGCTCTCTGAAAACCGATAGATGCCGCTACCAATCCGGAAAGCGAGAAACGCGATCCGTGCAAAAGGTAATAAGCAAATTCCGGGCCTACAGTCACAGTATTTGCTTTCACTTGGTCATTATTCAGATTACGATACCCCAGAACTGCACCCAGTTTATAGCCTTTGAACACTTTCCCTGTCCCTATACTCCCGTGCGGTTGGTTCTCGTCGATTACAAGACCGCCACTAATATTCCAGTATTGGCTACCGATGTATTGCGCACTGGCTCCCATAGCCAAGCACAATAACGCTGAAATAAAAATGATTTTTCTCATGCTATTTAGCCGTTTGTGGTTTCACCTTCAGAGTAACGCTATCAGAACGGAGAATTATATCACTAGCCAAAGAAACAACCAGTTTTTGTGCACCTGCTGCTTTGGGAATGAAATCGAAAGCCATCCGGCCACCGTTTTTCTTATAATCAAATTCAAAAGCTTCTCCCGGTTCATATTCATTATTTTCAACCATCACAAGTCCGTCGCCATCGGTAACGGAAAAGGTTGTGAAGAGTTGGTCTTCATTGTCTTCATCCAGTCCGTTAACGGTAAAGATACATTTCACTGCTTTACCGGCTATGGCCGTATTGCCTTCTACGCTTTTAAGCGTAACAGAAAAATCACGGCTGATAACTTGAAGGTTATCATCACACGCCATAAGTAGAATGGCGGTAAATGCTGCAACTAAAAGATTTCTCATACTCTTATATCGTTTTATGGTTTCTAATTCTGTCAAACAACGCATTCAGGTCTACACCCTCACCCCTCAAATAAGCCAGGTATTTTGCAACGGCATTCATCCCGTCTGCCTGCTCGATATTGTAAAGCTGCTGTGGGCTGATTCCTATCTGTGCAGCAATTGCCTTAGCTTTAAGCGATAATCTGATACGTTCTACTTTTAATTCGTTACCGAGTTCCATAACATAAAATTTAGGGGGTTTATCTTCTTATTATTCTTCACGATCTCATAATGCAAATGATCTCCAGTGCTAACACCCGTACTCCCGACAAAACCAATTACACCACCCTTATCTACTTGCTGCCCCTTGCGGCAATAAACTTGTGTCAAGTGTGAATATTGGGTCACGAATCCATACTTGTGGCGGATAATAACCGTTAGTCCGTACCCGGCACGCCTCCCTGCAAAAGCCACCACACCATCGGCTGTGGTGTGTACTGTGGCCGCGTAAGCTGCCGCTAGGTCTACGCCACTATGAAACTTTCGTTCACCGGTTATCGGATGAATCCGATAGCCGAACCGGTCACTGACTCGGTATGCTTCTCTGAGCGGACAGATAGAAGGAACAAAGCGGAAAACGCTGCTTTCTCTTTGCAAAATCTCTTTCACGGATATGACACCTTCGTAATCTGCTGCTGATTGCAGCACCTCGACCATTAAAGCAACCTTATCCTGTGCCGAAGCACACCGGATGGCCAACCATACAATACTAAATATCCGTAACATTGACCACATCTTTATTCTCCAGATCAAAGACGATATGCCGTCCTCCTCCTTTCTCGTTTATCTCGATGCGAAAATATTTATCGTCAGGAATCGTAAACTTATTAAAAGCAATCACGTATTTCACAGTGTTACGCCCTTTTATCCTGGGTGAATAATGTTCGGCAAACAAGGGTGTTTGATCGACTTCCTGAGAAGCAGTCAACTTGACTGTCTTCTTATCAACTATATAATATCGGATATAGTCGATGTCATAAGGTACACGCGTCTTGTTCTCCAGCTCGAAAGTGAAAAGCAACAAATTATCATATATATGAATATTGTTAACGGAGAAAATAATTTTATTCCGCTTGATGCCCATATTATAAATACCGCGCCTAGCCTTGTATACCTTGTCAATCACGCGATCACGTTCACCAGCCGGAATGATATTGTCTGTCAAAATCACATTAGGGGCTTTCTGGGGCTGTTCTCCTATCTCATAGACAAGAATCTGCGGCTCTTGCATATAATCAACGTTATAGGTATAAAATTTACCATCAGCCGTGGCCATTGAAACATTAGTCTGGCGTGGAAAGCCTTTGAGCGTGTTTGCCTTGGCAATCATACGGACAATATTCTCTGTATTCTCGGCTTTGCGCACCTGAATGCAAGTATCACCAAAATCGACATATACGATCTTATCAGGCGCTATCAGATGCGTTTGTGAGCGTTCGTTAATATATAACGTGTCCGGCTCTATATTACTCATATCAGGAAGGAAGTAGTTCGTATGCTTCAAGCTGTCGGAAAACGACACACGAAACGAATAAAAGAATCCTCCTTCTGTCGCCACACTTACGGTAGTGGGCCTCTTGAATGTATCTTGATTTGCCTTAATGCGGAGAATGTGCGGCACGTTCTCCGGATTATCCACTACAACAAAATCGGAAACCGATTTATAGTATTTGATGGCCGATGGAAAAATCAGGTGTATAGTCTTGGAGTAATTCACACTGATTTCCCGGCTCTCTACAGGTCGAATCTGTGCCATACATGGCACGCTAAAGATCAGACAAAGGAAAAGATTAAGTGCTCTCATTTTAGGTACAGTTTATAATTAGATTTCACGGTAACAATGATTTGATTGTTCCGTTTACGGAAGACGCTCTTTGCCGCATTAGTTACGGCATTAACACCAGTGCTCAATACATCTGAGCTGTATGTAGTAGCGTTTATATCATTCACCACTTCACCGGCTGCCTCTTTGCTTGCTTCGGCTTTGACATTCAAGGGGACATATATCCCCGGCAACCCGTCACGGTCATAAACAGTTTTCTGCAAGTCATAGATACTGTTGCCCACACGAACCGACTGAATAGAAATCAAGATTCTATCTTGCTTCAGCTCCACCACCCCAAATAAAGCGGTACCTCGATCTAGTGTCCGTCCATTATCAAGGGATAATTCCTGCAACGTGACCAGTTTTAAAACGCTGCCATCCGTAATTTTCTGATCTCCGGAAACTATCGCTTCGATGGTATTTCCTTGGTTAGTCTGGCGATCACCGGAAAAGAAGCGACTAGCCTGCGGTCTCGGTGCGGATGTTGTGGATTTTACCGCTTTCTTTTTCTTCTTAGGTGTAATGCGTCTCTTCAGCTCAGCGATACTATCGGCTTGCTGCCGCTCGCGGTTCTCACGAAGTTGTTGCTGGAGAGCGATCGCTTCGGGGTCCTCGCTATAAGCCGTAGCCCTCTCCTGATACACTTCATCGGAGAAATCCGTATAGTCCGGCTTACCATCTGCTTTCATCATATCGTCAATTGTAAAATCACTCTCTGTTTGTGCCCGGAGAGAAGTATTCACTTCATCGGCAGTAGTGTCTTCACCACTGCTGGTCAGAGATATGCATACAGCCACTACTACGAGGACAAACAACCCGAAACCCGCACACATGATAATCTTTATTTTCACCGCTTTATCCATAGGCTATTTATTTTGTGGTGCATCTTGAATACGTACAATCTGCTGGATGAACTTATTAAAGAAATATCCAGTCTTATTTTCCGGAAACTGCGGAGTTACCCTTACCAGTTCTCCGCTTGTACGAATAAGAAAACGGACTTTCTGCCCTGATACCCCATGAACGGTCAGCGTCGAAGAGAAGCGAACCTGATAAGGTTCGTTTTCTCCGGCAATGGCCTGCACGCTATCCAATTTGCAGGAATAGACAGCCCCATTTTGAGTACAATCAAAATATGCCTTATCATTATAATACTTTGAAAAAATGGCATTCAAATCGTTCTTATTGATATAAAACGCAGCTCGTGCCTGGTTGCGCTTCAGGTTCAGCCGGTCGAAACTGTTCGCGTAGCGGGTAGCTTCGGCACAGGTATTCTTTATAAATGTCTGGAACATGGCCTCTTTATCTTCTGCATACGTCTTCAAATACTCTCCGCTACGTTCTACCACTACTACTTTATCAAGTGCAGTCAAATTAACCGAGAAACCCCATATTAGAACTAAGATCACCACCACCAACGCAAACCCCAAGCAGAGTTTAAGATTGACCGCTCCCTGCTTCTTGGCTTTGGCCAGTGAATCAAAATCATTCAATATTTCATCTTTATTCATAAAAACAAGTATTAAATAAGTTCACGACTATATTTTGTCCCTTTGGCAAAAAGGTACAACTTGAAAATAAAAGCAAAAAGCAACCCTAGTATTGAGTACTTGTTCTGTCCCAGCATTCCCATAATACCATCGGAAATCAACGAACCGAAGGCGTTAGCTATAAGGAATGCAGGTATCATCATATAGCAAATAAACAAGTTCTTCAAATAGGTATGCGTATGTGCCCGTGTTTTTTCATCCATATACAGCACGACTGCCATCGGGGTAACAATCTCCAGTAATATCAAGTACAGATACCTTGCTGCCGCAAAGAAGAAGAACACATATTTTGTTGCATAAAGCAGGATAGTATAAACAAATATCACCAGAGGAAGCACAATCACTTCATCAATCTGTTTGCCCACCCAATTATTTTGCCGCTGAACATCCTCGATATAATCTTTTGTAAACGTTACAATCGCTTCATCAATACTCAAATCAATGTCTCGCTGATAATAAGCAATCATCTCGTTCTGTAATTCTCCCAGTCCCTTTTCAATGACCGTAAAAGCAAATGGAGCTGCCATAATGATTGCCAATGTATAAATATAAATATAGAATAAATCGAAGAACTTCTTCGCATTTATCTGTCCGTCGCCCTCGGTACACGCTGTTTTATAAGCAGTCACGAATTTATTTATCACAATCAGGACTGCAATAAAAGTACATAGGGCAATAAGGCTTTTGCTCACACCGTTGAACTTAACAGCTTCATAGGCCTTGGTCACATTATCAATCACTTCTAAATCCATAGGGCGTTAGTTTTTAGGTGTGGATTTTAAGGCAGCAATGCGCTTGATTGCATCGTTTATGTTATTGAAACGCTTTCGTTCATCCAGCAAACGGTTCTCGTTATTTTGGAGTTTGGTATCTAAATCAAGGATAATCTTCAATCGCTCGCCATCGGTCATGCTAGCCGAAGTAGATATCACGTCACGCAAGAGATCGAAGGAAACCAGACTTTGATCCATCACCTCATTAATGACGTCCTTGTACGCATCATAGGCTTCAGGTGCATAAATATCGTTCCGTGTGCATTCAATCGAAGCTATTTTAAGCATATTTGTCTGACGTTCTAATATGTTCTTTACGGTACGTGAGTTTTTAATAAAGCCGCTGACTTTTTTATATAGGTCTAAACTTTCACCCAAAATATTTTTGGATTTATCCAATACCCCATATTGTTTGGCCGCTTCTGAAAGCTGTTTGGCCCAGCTCAATTTGCTGAGTGTTGTTAAAGTCGGATCACTCACTACCCACTGAGCGGATATTTGTGCTACGCACATAAATAAAAGCACAAGACTACATAGACATTTGTTCTTCATATTCATTACGTTTAGAGTGTTTATAATCTTCAATCGCTCTCTCGATGCTACCGCTTTCGCGGTAAAGTTCCTGCAACCTGTTCCACTTCTCCCCGTCCGTTTGAAAAGCCAAAAGCTTTTCTGGAGACATCTCCAATCGTACTACAGTTGCATACGTATCCATAAATCGCATAAATACTTCGGAGTATGGCCGCACTCCTGAAAAGTCATTCCGGATAGACTTCATCAAGTTTATATGGCTCGGATTCTTTATATGGAATGCTTCGACAGTCTGATCATAAACCACCTCATTGGCCGGTAGCACATACAAAATCTGCGTGTTAGCGATAATACCTTTGGTGTATTCATTATCAGGAAGCTGTGCCGGACTCTGGATAATGGTTGTCACTGCTCCGTTCTCTTTACGAAGCTTCTGGTAACAGAATGCTACCGTCGAGTGAATATCAGCCCCACTGAATGTATCACGGATGGCCTGGCTCTCTGCGTACTCGTCAAAGACTAGTGTACCCCGGACGGAACGATCAGAAAGTATCTTGCTCTCGATGGTATCATAAAGAATCGTCATAATGATGGAAACCAGAAACGGGTCTTTTTTTATCCTAGTCAGTTCAAAAACAATAAAGTCCCTTTTTCTCATTTCATTTTCTAATGGCGAATGTTTGCAAACATTCTCGTAAAATCCACCCGGCATAAATTCAGAACATATATGCAAGAAACTGGCAATGTCGAAGTATTCCGGAAGAATATTCAGGCGCTCATAAATAGCGGTCCCCTGCTGCTTAACATATTCGTAGAAATCCGGAAAGCTGTGACCTTCGTGTATATCGTCATAATACTGACGAAGTATCTTCGTCAAGGAAACAACTTGCTTGGTATCTTCCATAATAGAACGTGTGCGCCAAAACTTTAATATCAAATCTACCAAAGTGCGGATCTTCTCTTTGTCGGCACCCTCTTCACCAACGAAGAAAGGATTAATGCCCAGCGGACTGTTACCGTCGTAATCGACGTGTAAAGACCGATCAGGATAGAGTTGCGAAAGCTGATAGAAGCTCTTACCGAACTCAACGATAATCACCTTATCATTTTGTTCAATAAGCTGCTGTACAATATTAAGCGATGTCACTGACTTGCCACCTCCAGTTACTGCCACAATAATAGAGTTGCGGGCCGGAATGCGTTTTTTCTTTGAATCCCAAGTATCCTTGCGAAGCGGAATTTGAAAAATCCGATCGTTAAATAAGATGCCTTCCGGGTCATTCTTGAAATTGGTATAATTGATATTCAGGCAAAGCGATGAATGAAGATCGGAAAGGAAAAGATAGCCGGGGTCTAGACAACTCTCGCGTCCAATCACCGAACCGATGAAGATGTTATACATACCCTCATAACTCGGAATATAGTATTTAAACCCGGCATTGGTAAAGATACCTTTTACCAAGTCGATACACTGGCCAAGAATAGTCTCATTATCTTCGAGTAACATCAGATTGAAATGTGTACGACAAAGCACATTCTCTTCATTCATAATTTCGCTTTCGTATTCTTCAAGATCTTCATGCCGTTTAACCAGCATCTTATCGAAACCCTGCCAACGCCCGAAATCTTTTACCCGTCCTGATAGTTCTTCACGGTAAGTCGTACCGGCAAACTGCCATATCTGGTTAATCACGTGCGAGCAGGGAAGATGAACGCCCAGGCGTTCAAGCATAGCCATATACAAATGGCTATTAGCATCTTGCAACGTATTATCTACGATATGCGTTTTGAGTTTGTCAGGCAAATACTTCTCATCACATACAGCAAAGAATAAGCCCGATTTTGAGCCGATTTTAAGTATATCAGAAAACTGAATATCCCGTAGGCCTTCATCATCCTGAAACCCGTTCACATATCGGAAAATATGCCGCTTAATATCAGGTACATTCAATGGTGTTATCCGGCTGTCTTTAATATTCCGAATGATGGAGACAGCACTCTCCACCATATCCAGAAACTCACTCAACTTTCCGCGGTCTGCCTTAGTCAGGTGTTCTTTATAGGCAAGCGGATTTTCTTGATATGCTTTATCAAGACTGGATAACCCGGCAATGGTAAAGGAAAGCACACAAAAATGATGCAGATATTCGCGACCATCAAAATAAGAGCGTTCGGCTCGCTGAATATAGCTATTCCCCTTTATCATACGGTCAGCCACAAACGGACGACGTAAAAAGATATCCTGCTTGTGCACAAAACCGAAGCGGATATATTGGAATGCCCGGAAAAATTCCTGATGCCGCTGTTCTATTTCGGATGCATCCAGTGAGTATGCTTCCGGCATTTCAAGCAAAAACGGAACAGTCAAATTACCATTTTTAGTTAATATGCTCCCCCCTACCGTATCTAAAATACAGTATGCAGCACTAGCAGATATCTTCATAGCAATCTACTTTAAAGAGTGTAACAAATCTTTGTTTGAAATTACAAATACCTTTTTCCGGAAACGGGTGTATTTCTTCTCAGTCGAAAGATTGATGAACACGACCCGAATAGCAACAGAAATTCCGGCAACAATCAAAAGGGCCACGATAAAGGATAAAAACGACCCTTTACCACTCATGGCATTAGTAAGGAAGCTAACAGCCACAAGGGCCATCACGCCCACCACTACGCAATAAATACAAAAGTAGCGTGTGTACATACCATGCACTTTCAGGGGGGCTTCAAGTCCTTTTCTTACCGGGAAATCCATCAAACAGACATTTGCAGTTTAGAACTAACCAAAGCAATAATAGCCGCGAGAATAGCCATCGCGATAATGATGTAGCCCACTATCCATCCAAGATTTATTAATCCTTCCTTGCGAGTACCTTGTCCGTCACGGTCTATGATTTTATCAAAATTCATAGCGATACCGATTCCAGCCCCAAATACCAAAATACCGGCAATGAGCCATACAGCGTAGTCATTTAAGAAAGTGTTAACTTCGGCTTTGATGCCAGCTTGCAGAAGAATCGCAGCTAAAAGAAATTCAGTGTTCATAATAAAGAATATTTTAATGGTTAAAAAATAAATTTACTATAAACAGAGCTTATAAAAAACGTAGAACCATCTATTGCTTTTTAAAGTCTGTGTGTATTTCATATATAAATGTACACAAAATATATACCAGCCAGGAAAAATACACCCACACTTTATTTAATACATTAAAAAATAAATAATTACACGAAAGGAGTATTCAATAGCAAAATGCGCCAATTGTAGACAGCAACACAGCACAATGTAGAGAAATTCCACAAAACGATATAAATCAGCAGAATCAACAAGAATCATACCAGAATTATTAAACTTATTACAAATATATATTCTTGTCTGATTCTACCAATAAAAGACAAAGCATCATACAGCCAGAAATTTCATTATTCCTGGCTGTGCAATTCTATGTCTCCAAAATGCAAGAACACAAGCATAAATCAAGAAATATCAATCTTCTTTTTTGATTATACTAAATTCTTCATTTTCAAGCCCTAAATCTTTTAAATCAGCTTCCAAAGACCAGCTATTTTCATCCATGTACAACAATACTTCTTCCAGACCGTTAAACCAGTCACGTACTTGCGGATCGCGAACAATCTCGTCATTACTTAGCCCATATTCAGGCATTCCCTTAACTCCGATAGAAAATTTCATATTCAATACTTCTTTTGCAAAGATACACCCATGTTTTGACAAGTTATGTCAAAACGTGAATGTATCTTATAAAATTTGACTTTTGTCTATGCTCTGTCCACCTCATGTCTACATTTTGCCTAAAATAATTCAGTAAATCACTGATAATCAAATAGGTCTTATCCATCTTATGTCTATGCCATGTCCGGTTGATGGTTATTGCTACCTCCTCCCCTCGACTGTAGTATTTATCATTTTGCAATAACTGGCGGCTCTATTTTTTATTGTAACCAGGTGATATCACTATTATTTTAATAATTGATTTATAATTTAGATACATCATCAATGATTTGTAAATAACATTGCTCTATTTCAGATCTTAACACAGTATGTACAATTGGCAAGGGTTCTTCAGGTTCATCATACATTTTAAATCGTAAATGGAACGTAGGCATATTGGAGTGCGCAGCACTGCCTACAAATTCACCTGACTTTAGATTAGTAAAGAAACTCGTATCATACACTTCTTCTTTTTGCAGAGAAACCGTTTTGCTCCGGCTGTCTGCCCCCCGACTACTGCCTGTAGTTCGTGAAATCCGCTGCTTTTCGGCTTTGCCGAAGACAAGCGGATAACTCTTCAGTGCTTCGATATCTTTTGTACGGCCATAGAACTGATTGGAGAAATTCGCTTCTATCGAACTACGGTCCAACCGCCCGTACAACTTCTCTATTTTAGCAGCCGATTGTGTCAGGAGCGTAAAGCTACACAAGTATTCGCGAAGTACGGAAGGCATTTTCTCGAACTCTTCAATTTTGAACGTAGTTGCTTCATCTAAAAAATAAAAGAAAGGGATTTTATTTTTTAACGTAAAACGTCGAGAGCTGATCGACAGCATTAAAGAAATAACGGGAGAGATTAAACTCTCTACCTGATAAGAGTTTGCAATAGCCACTAGTTTAGGCTCTTCTGGATCAATCAGATTAAATCTGAAATCATTGCCGGAAAGCACATAACAGATTTTTTTATCGTTGGCCAGTATGCCCAAACTACGAGTAAGTGAACTCAGAAAAGAGGCTTGTGTTTTCGGACTGTCCGCAGCATCCAGGAAGCCTTTAGCCAATGCCCTGCTCTGGATGGAAGAATTCAAGAACTCTGTAATCTTCGCAGCACCTGCCTGGCAAATAAAATTCACGATGTGTGGTATGGTGCAGAATTGCGGAAAATCATGATAGAAACGAATACCCACCCCCCGGAGAATACCCAAGGCACCACCGAACCATTCATCTTTTTTAGCGTCTTTCTCCATGTATGCAGCAAAAAAATCACCCAACAATTGCAAAAACAAACTCTCATCTTCAACAATGGACGGAGCTATCGGATTAGTTCGATAGGTGTGCTCCATATCGGTAAACGAGATATAATAGAACTTATACGGGTAATTGGCCTTCTTTGTTAAGTTATAAGCCGTTTTCGTCAAATCAAAATCCTTATAGTCATAAATCATCCCTGCAAAATGATATTTTATGTACTCTCGAAGCAAAGGTTTGCCAATCGACTTGGTTTTGCCGCCTTCAGCTCCAGCGTAAACCAAAAAGTTATTAAACGGATTACCAAATGTAATCCGTTTACCATTTCCGGCTTCAAGCTCAAAACTATATCTTTGTTTCTGATCCTCCTTTTTATTTGAGCTAGGAATCATAAGTACCACCAGAATGATGGCGGCAAATATTGCTATACCTATAAAAATATACGTCATCATAATTACAATTCTTTAAATGGATTCAAAAAGCCGGCTATCTTGCGAACCAGCATCATTTTTATGTTAGCCGGATTTTGAACAAGACTGACTGCCGTTTTAACTTTGCCAATAACCATCCGTTCTGTACGGAAATTATCGCCTAGAATTTCATTCATTATCTTGTTTTGAATGCTGCCACCTATCATGCTTGCCGCACGCCCGGTATTATCTGCAAAAGTATCCTTTTCTTTGGTATTTTTGGCATAATTAGTAAATGCACGTAAATCTCGCCTCTCCATTTTAAAGGAAGTATCGCCACGTGTATAGATATATCTTCCTTCTTCGTCCATCTCTACCCGATAGCCACGGGACCGCATCTCTTTATTTATCTGCCGCACATTCTTCAATTCCGGATTACGCAAGCATTCACGCATATCTTCGTTTTCTACTGCATAGCTATGTTTGAAACGATCCATCAAGCTAATATCATGCTTATAAGCAAAATGCTTGAGCAATGACACAGGAATTGTAACATGGGTCTTATCATCATAGATAACATCATAACGAACCAACTTTAACTCTTTCCGGTATTTCACTTTATCATCTTTATTTTCTCCAGGTGCAGACTGTTTCTCCTGAGTAGTATTATCCGGTTCACTTTCTTGATTCTCGCCCCCTTCCGGCTTAATGGGAACCTTTACGTAAGTATTAAATTCAATCGTTTTTGCTGAAAGTCCGTTTTCATTATAACTACCTTCGGCAAAATCTTTTTTGAACTTATACAGATTAAACCGTTCGGCAATATCCTGCATGGTAGCATCATCTATCTTCTCTTGAAAATTAACCAAGTCCTTATGTCTGATACTGACTGTCCCGTGCACCGGATGCTTAAACGTATGCACGCCTTTTCTGACACGATGTTCGTAGCCGCGCTCTTTCATAGCGGCTACTATCTGATTACCTGCTGTAAAACGATAATTAGATAGCAGGTCCTTCAGATCTGCATTCTTCATCTTCCGAAGAACCACCTCCTTATCCAAATCGCTTTTCATTAAGTTTATCTGATGTGCAAATGCGAACTGGCGAACAGTAGCAAACGACACAACCGTCTTTGTTTGTTCGTCTACTATCACTTTATAAGATACATCTTTCAAAGACTTTTGACCGCTCTCGTCCATCTGATAAGTGAAGAATGATACCTCCTTAACCTGCAAACCGTTCTCGTTATAATTCCCGTTACCGTTCTCATATTTGGCTAGGTCAAACCGCTTAGCTATGTCTTCAAGCTGTTCTTCTGAAAGTGGCCGTTCAAATTGCTTCAGTTCTGAATGTGGTATTTGAAAAGTCCCACCGTCACGGCTGAATGTATGTACACCATGCCGGACCGAATGCTCGTAACCTTGTTCACGCATGGCAAAAACAATCTGATTAGCTGCCGTAAACTGATAGTTCATCAATAAATCCTGAAGCGTTTTATCTGGTATGGATGCTACAATTTTCTCCTGCTGCGGGGGCTGCTTAATTTGGTAGGTTTCAGCCTCTTTGGACTGATAACTAAAGCTCTCATTAAACGCTTGTTGTACACGGACTTTCCAATTTATATGTGAGAATCCACGTTTAACAGTTCCTCGACCTTCAAGCTCCCATTCGTTACCGGTAGATTTAACCTGCGGTGAGAGCTTAGTTTTGCCATCTAATGACTTACGGGATACAATGATATGTACATGAAAC
>ERZ780135.206-NODE-206-length-45705-cov-63.233297_pt1 | contig 45705 bp, 50 predicted proteins | sample MGYA00511946_ERZ780135 | MGnify/ENA primary metagenome ERZ780135 (study PRJEB29588, sample SAMEA2151034) | human gut metagenome | biome: human gut; feature: human-associated habitat; material: faeces | place: Denmark | collected 2008/2010 ... | reverse complement strand
ACGTGAGACGTAGCGCGGCAGGTAACCCGAATACATCCGGTGCCGTGTTGGCCGAATTGGCAAAGGATTCAGATAACGACGTGAGACGTAGCGCGGCAGGTAACCCGAATACATCCGGCGCCGTGTTGGCCGAATTGGCAAAGGATTCAGATAACTACGTGAGACGTAGCGCGGCAGGTAACCCGAATACATCCGGTGCCATGTTGGCCGAATTGGCAAAGGATTCACATTGGGTCGTGAGAAGTAGCGCGGCAGGTAACCCGAATACATCCGGTGCCATGTTGGCCGAATTGGCAAAGGATTCAGATTGGAACGTGAGACGTAGCGCGGCAGGTAACCCGAATACATCCGGCGCCGTGTTGGCCGAATTGGCAAAGGATTCACATTGGAACGTGAGAAGTAGCACGGCAGGTAACCCGAATACATCCGGTGCCGTGTTGGCCGAATTGGCAAAGGATTCAGATTGGAACGTGAGACGTAGCGCGGCAGGTAACCCGAATACATCCGGCGCCGTGTTGGCCGAATTGGCAAAGGATTCAGATTGGAGCGTGAGAAGTAGCGCGGCAGGTAACCCGAATGCGGATGAGCCTATAAAGTATAAATTTATAGTTACCAAAACATACGTAGCAACAAACGGGACAAGTCATATATGGTATAAACATAATTATCCCAATATAGAGCCGTTTTATACTTGTGGATGTTTTTGCGGTTCCCGTAAGGCTTTAATATCTCGTTTTTATTCTATGGACTGTTGTATAGACCCATCTATACGGATGCGAATACTTTCTTCTTTAGATGAAAAGTTTAAGGAAGTTTTTGGACGATAAAATAAAAATAGTATCTTTGCAAAAGAAAAGGCGTTATAAACCGTCCACATTATAGCGTTAAATGAAAAATATTAAATGCGGGTGAGTAGGAGTGGACGCCGAAAGCCCTGCATTTTTTTTTATTATATGGAATATAGCTTATTAATAGACCAAAATTTTGCATGTAGGAAAGATTTGACATTAACGGAAGCCGCATGTATGGCGGTTGTATTTACTTTCCCTCGTTGGTGCAATAGTTATTGTATTGATGGTGTTACATATTACTGGTATTCGGAGAAAAAAGTATCAGAAGATTTCCCTTTAGTATTTGGATGTGCTAAACGCGTTCAGAAAAACCTAAAAGCCCTTGCGGATAAGGGGTATTTCATTCTTAGCAAGTTAGGAAATAAAAAGGTTATTGCATTTACGGATAAATGCAGGCTCTATGGGAAATTAGAACCCGAAAACGGTCAGGATTTAGACCGAAAACGGTCCGAAGAACCCGAAAACGGTCAGGATTTAGACCGAAAACGGTCCGAAGAGACCGAAAACGGTCAGGATTTAGACCGAAAACGGTCCGAAGAGACCGAAAACGGTCTAAAAGTGGACCGAAAACGGTCCGAAGAGACCGAAAACGGTCTAAAAGTGGACCGAAAACGGTCCGAAAGTGGACCGAAAACGGTCCGCGCCTTATATAAGTATACTATTAGTAACAATGACTATAATAACAATAAATCAAATAACGCAAAAAATGGCTTTTTTGCTTTCGTTGGCGATACACCACAAAAAGAGGAAGGAGAAAAAATACGCGGAACGTCGGAAAAGAATAAATGTCTTTTTGAAAAAAGCCGTTTCTTTGATTTTGAATTATTCCGCGAGTGTTTCAATACGCCGGAATTTGAGAAAGTCGATTTAGTGTATTATTACAACGTCGTAAAAGATTGGAGCGCGAGCAAAGGACGTATGCAAAAAGACTGGATAGCGCAAACACGAAACATTATCAGGGCTGATTATAGGCGAGGCCAGATAAAATATACTTCCGATTCAGGCGAGGAAAAAAGCGTGATACTTGGAAATAGCGGACTATCTTACGGCGATTTGTTAGGTGTGTTAAATGAAGATTTTGAATAAGTATGAAAGAGATAGAATTATATAAAGAGCATCAACCCTTAGCGATTATAAAGCGTCGCGAACTATTCAAAGAAATAAAAAGGGAAGATTTGTCAGATATAGACTATCAGATATTTAAAGCGTCAACCAAAAGACAGATAAAAGGCACGCCGCAGGAAGTTTTAGTCGCTAATTTTTCGCGTATATTTAAGTTGATTGCTATTGATGTAGGGTATGTAATACCAAAAAGTGAAACAGATTGGCAATATATACAGTCGCGCATTTTATCCATGCTCATGAAGTATTACTCATATCTTACACTATCTGACGTTATGACTGCGTTTGAACTTTTATCCGTTGGGGAGTTGAATGATTATCTGCCGCGAAACAGTTCCGGTAATGCGGATAGTGGACACTATCAACAATTTAACGCGAATTATTTCGGCAAAGTATTGAACGCATTTATAAAAAGACAAAATGTAACTTTTGAGAGGATTTATAAGATTGCAAAACGAAAAGAAATTCCAATCATAGACCCAATTAAAGAAATTCAGATTACACGAAACAAGAATAGGGCTTATTTCTTGGAATATAAATACACTGGTCGTCTAAGAATGTCATTAGTTGGCGAAAGACTTTGTTTTGATTGGTTGCATCGTTGCGGTTTTGCTGATGGCGTTAAGGTTACGGAAAAGGAAGAAATTTCTGCCTATCATGAATATATGCGGCGTGTTTCTATTGGTCTGATTAATAAATATACCGCGTTTAACGTACAGAAGAAAGGCTTAAAGGCTGATGATTTGACGGTGATAGCGCATAATATAGCCCGTTTGAAAGCTATAAAGAAGGCCTTCGATTATATGGTAAAGAATGAAATACAGATAGATAAATATATAAACGTATGAAAGTGGATTGTATTATAGGGATAGACCCCGGAGCTAATGGTGGAATCGCGGTGTATCGTGTTTATGGGCAAAAGGTTGATGTTTTAAAGATGCCTAAAGAGTTGTCAGATTTGACGGATTATTTGCGCTATATAAAGAGTATTTGCTGCCCTATTATATTTCTTGAAAAATTAAACGTTAGGCCGGACGATGTCGTACAACAAACGGAAGATAGTTTGAATTTGGGAAAACTATATAGGATACAAAAGATGTTAGCACAATACGAGAAACTAAAAATATTAATAGAATTGTGCGGAATCCCTTTTGTTATGGTGCATCCGATAAAATGGCAAAGTGAATTAAAAATTAGAATCATTAAAAAAGGGTTTCATGAAGAAAAAGCAGACCGGAAACGGAGATATAAAGAAATAGCCTGTAGATTATATCCGAATATAACGCCTACTTTGTGGAATGCTGATGCCGTTTTGATTATGCACTTTGGCCGGTATATGTTACAGAATAAATTAAATTGGGTTTTAGAAAATATTCCGGAAAAAGTGCAAAAGGAGTTATTTTAATTACATCTTAATTTCTAAAAAAAGTTTGCGCATTTAAAATATAAATTATATCTTTGCATTATTGAAAGTTCAACAACCGTCTAAGCGGATTCTTAGTATTAAAACAAAAAAGAGAGTATGATAATTAAAAGATTAGAACTTGTAAATTTTCAAGTTATTAGCAAGTTTAACGCCGATTTTGAAGGTAATGTCTATTTTATTACCGGAGATAATGAGTTAGGCAAAAGTACTGTTTTAAAAGCGATTGGAGCTTTGCTTACTGGAGCGCGAGATGCCGTATTAAAGAATGGCGAAAATAAAGGTTTTGCGCGAATGGTTATCGGAGATGATGGCGAGGAGTATAAGGTTGAATTACGTTATACTAAATCTAATCCACGCGGAACGCTTTCAATAACTCAAAAGAGTAGTGGCAGGCGTTCTGATAATGTAAGCATGTTACAGAAAATATTAGGTTATACCGATTTTGATGCAGTAGAGTTTTCGAGATGGTCAGAAACGGCAGAAGGAAGACGGAAACAAATAGAAGTTGTTAAGTCCTTATTACCGGAAAAAGTGCGTAAAAGAATAGCCGAAATTGATTCCGAGGTAATAGATTTGAAAGACAAACGTTTGTTTTCAAATCGTGAATTAAAACAATATAATGCGTTATGTGCAGAGGCCGAAAATAATTTATCGTCCGGCGATGTGGAAAAATTCACAGTTCCGAAAGATATAACCACATTGATGCAGGAGCAACAAGTCGCTGCGCAATTAATAGAAAAGGCTAAGACAGTACGCGCCAGTCGTGAACAGCGTATAATACAATTATCGGCTATCCCCGAACGGATAAAGCAAGTAGATGAGGATTATTTAAACAAGATAGGAAATATAAAATCTCGTTTAATAGAAGCTCGTAAAGCGTATGAAGAAAAATTGGCTTTAGCAGAGAAAGCGTATAAGGAAGCGCAAGACATGTTAACAGAGGATTCTAAACAAGTAGAAACCGACAAAGCGAATCAGTTAAAAAGTATAGAGGAAGAAAGGGTCGATTTAGAAAGACGTAAGGCGAATGCTGATAAATGGTTAGAAGAATACGAAAAAGACAATCCCGAAAAATTGGATACCGCAGAACGTCTAAAGGCGGCAGAAGAATATAATAAAAAGTGTCGTATTGTATCCGAATACAAAGAGAAGGTAAGGCTACGCGATTCCGTTGCGAAGGATGTTGATGCAATGGAAAAGAGATTAGAGAAATTAGCTTCAGAACGAGAGAATTTAATATCAGATTCTAAACTTCCTATTCCCGGCCTATCATTTACTAACGAAGGTTTAGAGTTAAACGGCGTGCCATTTATTGCCGGTAAGGTGTCAGATAGTCAAATAATGGAAGTAGCGGCCAAATTGATTATAGCAAGTAACCCAACGGTTAAGGTATTCCGGATTGCACGCGGTGAAAGTTTGGGGCAAAACAGATTACAGGCTATTATAAATATCGCAAAGGAGAACGGGTTCCAGGGATTCATCGAAGAGGTTAAACGCGGACAGGATGAGTTAATAATAGAAGAATATACGGAAAATGAATAATGAATTGAAAATAAGATGAAAGTAAAAGAAATGACGATAAGCGATGTACACCAAACCGTTGTATTTAAGAATGAATTAGGACGTTTATTATCTGAATTGGACTATATCAGGAAAGACGCGATAGGGTTTAAAGGTGGCCGGTTACGTTCGCATCCTATTGATAGGCTCAAAAATGATGGCGTTTGGAATAAGACAAAATTTATAGAGGTCTACGAACAGACTATGAATAAAACTTCAAACTACCCTAAAACAGTCCGAACATTTATTCTTAGTGTAGGCGGAGAGGCATTTAATAAAGCGATGAAAATACTTTTAGAGAATGAAAAAAAAGAGTTTCAGTCTGACGGGGACAATAAATAATAAAGGCCGTCTTTTAATGTATATGGATGAAATAAACAGTTTCTTTGCCTTACATAAGGGGTGCAGAGTTATTGCAAATTTCCACATAGCATCAAAAGGCAGCTCCGCCGCCTTAAAGGGGTATTATTTTAATTGTGTAGTCCCTTCTTTTAAGTCGGCGTTTTGGGAAAATGGCGAGCGTTTAACCGATGAACAAACGGAGAAAAGATTGCGTGAAATGTCCCCTATCATGTACGAACAAAATGCAGACTTAGATACAGGTAAGTACAATACACGGATAAAGTCGGTTGCGGAACTAAGTAATGCAGAACTCGTTGAGCATATAGAAACATTAAAGCAAATTGCTGCGGAAGATTTTAGTATATATATAGAGGACCCTAAAACAATTTAAGTAATTTAATTATATGGACAAACGACAATAATATAAATGAAAATGGATGGAATAAGGCAACAGTTGTTTATCGATTACATGTACTATTTAAATGAGACAGACCGTTTCTACGCTACTAAGGCACGCTACGCAAAGCATGTATTAGATTTCCTTGAAAGTGCAAGCAGTGTGGACAGGCGGGGGTTTATGGCATTTAAACGGGACCATTCCCTTGAAATGGCCAATGATTACTCATGTGGGACGGCAATATGTGATTTCCTCAATTTTTGCGGAAAGGGTTACAATAGGAAGAAAAAGTCAAAAGTGAAAACATTGGAGAAACTCAGTGTTGTCTCGGATAAAAACAAAGAACAATTAAATGGGTTCATGGCATGGCTTGACGAAAATTTCGATTATTCGCCCCATACGCTCAACATGTATTATTTTTCCCTGAAAAAATTTTTTGAGTACGCCAATGAGGTGAACATGTCTAATGCCAAGATGTATGTCAGTACGCTTGAAGAGCAAGCCCTTTCACCGCAGACAATCAGGCTGAGGATTTTGGCCCTTGAAAAATTCGCAAAATGGAAAAAGAAACCTTTTGAACTGAAACGCCCGAAACAGCAACGCAAACTGGAAACCAACAACATACCTACGGAAGAAGAATACAACCGCCTCTTGGAATATCTCAAAACAAAGAAAAACAAGGATTATTATTTCTTCATCAAGGTGCTTGGGACAACCGGGGCACGCCTGTCAGAATTCATGCAGTTCACATGGGAGGACATCATTTCCGGCGAGGTGACGTTAAAAGGCAAAGGAAACAAGTACCGCCGCTTTTTCTTCCAGGGCCAATTGCTGAAAGAAGCCAAGGCGTACGTTAAGGAGACAGGGAAGACCGGGATTTTGGCAATGGGAAAATACGGAAAGATTACCTCACGGGGGCTTTCTTCAAACATGAAGGCATGGGGAAAGAGTTGCGGCATTCCTTTAGAAAAGATGCACCCTCATGCCTTCAGGCATTTCTTTGCAAAAATGTTTTTAAAGAAAAACCATGATATTGTGCTGCTCGCCGACTTATTGGGACATGCAAACATGGATACAACAAGAATTTATTTACAGAAAAGTTATGAAGAACAAAAAGCAAGTTTTACTCGAAGCGTTAGCTGGTAGCGTTGAAATGTTGAATTCGTTGTCGGAACTGTCGGACGGGGTAGATATCTACGACGAAACGGGGCACGTGGATACCGAGTTCCTCCTTCAGGCCATTGGGAGTGTAAACGTATTTATGGATGCCTCTAATAAGATGGTAAGCAAAATAAGCTCCATGCTTGCTCCGAATGTAATCGCATCTAAAAAAAGTGAAAAAGTTGACGATGGGAAAAAATGGTGCGTAGAGGACATTTTAAAACATTGCACGCTTGAAAACAACATATTAAAGCTTCCAAGAATCAATTTCAATAAGAATTCGTACGCAGAGGCAAAGAAATGGATTGAGGAAGCTGGGGGAAGTTGGAAAGGGGGAAAGGTACAAGGATTTGTTTTCCCGTTCAATGCTGAACGCGTATTCTCGATACTACACGATGGGAAACGGTGCAATTTGCAACAGGATTTTCAATTTTTCGAGACTCCGCCCAATGTGGCGGACTGGTTAGTCATGATTTCCGGTGGAATTTCCGATGAGGATAGCGTGTTGGAACCAAGCGCAGGGCGTGGAGGTCTAATAAAATCCATACACCGCTCTAATCCGTCCGTCATTGTTGATTGTTACGAGTTGATGCCTGAAAACAAGGAGTTCCTGCAAAAGATGGAAAACGTAAGGATTTTAGGCGATGATTTCACGAAGGGGGAACATTCAACATATTCTAAAATAATAGCGAACCCGCCATTTTCACACAATCAGGACATAGACCATGTGCGTATGATGTACGAGTTTCTTAAAGAAGGCGGTACGTTGGCTGCCATTACAAGTAAGCATTGGGAATTTTCAAATGAAAAGAAATGCGAAGATTTCCGCGCATGGATTTCTTCTGTGAATGGTGAAGTATTCAACATACCACAAGGTGAGTTTGATTGCAGCGGCACACCAATAGAAACACGAGCAATAATAATAAGAAAGAATGTTTTGTAAATGCCATAAAAGCCGTAAATGTTACCCGTTAAAAAGTTGGCGTATTATACGATATAAATATACGCCCCACGGGTTTAGCCGGTTGAAATGCCTTAAATGTGGCTGTGTGTGGGTGGCGCATGCAGAATATGTAAAAAAGACAATTAATATAGAACAACAAAAGGAGTTATTTTATGAATAAGAACGTATTAGATAATATTTGTTTCTATGATGTAGAAACTACTGGCATTCCCTCTAAGGGAGCTAAATGGGATGAAGATTTTGAAACATTCCCTAATATTGTGCAAATTGCATGGGTAATTAATGGCAAAGAAAGAAGCTTTATTATATATCCTGAATTTTGGAGTATTCCGGAAGAATCAATCGCAATACATGGTATTACTCAGCTAAAAGCTTTAGAGAATGGCGTAAGGTTCGCAGATATTATAGGCGAATTTATAGAGGACTGTTTAAAGGCTCGTTTGCTGATAGGTCATAACATATACTTTGATACGTCTATAATAAAAGCCATGATTCTCCGTTTAATGGGAAAGGAGTATTATGAGAGTAAAAACGTAGAAGATGCACTTTTCAAGGGAAAACGCATTGATACTATGATGAAAACCATTAAGTTTGTAGGAGAATTAAAAGAAAACGGCAAGCCGGGGAAATTCCCTAAACTATCTGAACTTTATGAAAAGTTATTCCCCGGCGAGCACTTCCAGGCGCATAATGCTTTAGATGATGTAAGGGCGTTAGTTCGTTGTGTGCCTGTATTGGTAGATAAAGGCGTTATCGAGTTGAAGCCAAAGGAATACGAGCCGGAGCAGTTAAAGGTCAAATTTGAAAAAGAAACGAAACCAACAAAGAAAACAAAGAAGGTAAAACGTTCAATAGAATTTAATGACCCCTCGCCAGTATTAACGCCGATAAATAGTGTGCCGGAGGTGGTTGATGATACAAGTACAAACGTTAAAGCCTTATTAGGCGAAAATGATTTTTAATTTTTAAAAAAACATTATGGCAGAAAATGTGATGTTAATTCCGAATGAGAAATCCTTTGTTTTGTCAAAGGTAAAATTAGTAAAAGATGGAGGATTAGATGTACATTATGAGGTGACAGAAGTCTCCGGAAATGAAAGCTACACTAATAAGTATCATGTAGAGAGCGCAAAAGATATACATCCCGATATGCGCAAATGCTTTGAACGCTTGCGGCCTATTATGGGACGTATATTTAATATTACGTCGTTCTTGTCGGTTGTTGAATCTACGGATTTCAAGGCTAACAAAAAACAGCAGGATTTTGCGCGCGATTATGCCGATGAGGTTCTTAAAAATATAGAGGTTCGCGGCGTGTCTTTGAGTGGGCAGGATGATAATGTAGGTGTTATTCTTACGGGGTTATATACCGTCTCTAATAACATGAAAACGGCCATTAATAGTCCACGCATTAAATTAAGCTCTGTTAGTTTCGGGTTTGAGGAAGAATTGGAAGATATTCTTTCCGAAATCGAAAGCGAAGTTTATTTGTTCCTGTTTAAAGGGAAACGGGCGCAATTATCATTGTTTGGCGAGGACGGAGAGCCAACTCCGGAGGCCTACGCTGAAACATATCAGGCGGACGACACAGAGCCGGAAGAAGAGGACGACGATACAGAAGAAGATTATTAAAAATGATTCAGATTAGAGACCGCGAAGAATATGACTACGCAACTAAGAGGGGCTTTAAGCCTCTATTAGATTACAAACATTTCAAAATGGATATAAGGTTACGCATAGAGATACAAAATGAGCTTTTCGGGCGTGGCGTTATTGATACGATGAAAGCAAATGAAAAGTTTTTCCGTTGGATTTGGGCGAATAAACCGCATTATTGCGAAGAGACATTAAGGCCGTTATATAATTATTCTGCCGTATATTGTTCGCACATATTAACCCGTGGCGCGTATCCTGAAATGGCAACAGACCCACGAAATATAAATATACTGTGTTTTGAGGCTCATAGCCGGTGGGAAAACGGCGACCGTGAAAGAATGCGAATATATCCGGGAAACTGTATGCTAATCGATTTAATGAAAAAAGAATATCTATCTTTGTATAAATGAGACTTAAAAAAAGAGAAACGGATTTTAGGGCTATTTCACGCGATTCTATGCGTCGCGACTTTAATAGGGTACAAACATACCACCAAAAGGAAAAAAGGCCGGAAATCAAAAAACAGCCTGAATTAAATGCGGTTCGCCGGATAGCTTTTATAAGTGAAAATAGTAGCTACTACAAACAGCGTTTTTTAATTGTGGGTAAATTGGTCCGCATAATAAAACCCATCGAAACCGGAGGGTTTATATGTGAGTTCGTGTATGATGCTGACCGTAGGGCGTTAAATGACAACGCAGGATGGTCTGATATGAAAAAAGAGTATTTGTTTGACTGTATAAAATTTAAATGATATGAAGATTAAAACGAGAACAGCGTATAAGGTTACGTTTATTGGATTTTGTGTATTTACTATTGCCGCATATATATGGGCTGTTTATAGCCTCATGTATGCTATAATATCTGCTGTGTTATGAGTTTAAATAAGGTTATGTTAATAGGTAATTCCGGAAGGAAGCCGGATTACAAACAGTTTGAGAACGGCGGTAGGGTTGCGCAGTTCAGTATTGCAACAACAAAGAAAGGATATACCGCGAAAGACGGAACGGTAATACCTGATAAAACCGAATGGCATAATATCGTATTACAAAATGGGTTGGCCGATGTAGCGAATAACTATATAAACAAAGGCACCAAAGTGTATATAGAAGGCGAGTTAAGGACACGCAGATATCAGGACGCGCAAGGAATAACCCGATATATTACGGAGGTGTATGGTTATAGCATGGAATTATTAACCCCCAAGGGAGACGAAAATAAGCCACCTACACCGGAGCCGGAAATGGCACCAAGTAACGGGCATAATAACCCAAATGACGATTTACCATTCTAAGAAAGGAGGTTTATTATGGCAGAGTATGAATCCTATGATATATATAAGGCGTTAACAGTAAAACAACCGTATGCAAATGACCTCGTAACGGTTGCCTACCAGGAAGACGGAGTAAATTATGGCATTAAAAGTATTGAGGTTAGAAGCCGTAACACACATTATAGAGGAGACCTTCTTATATGTTCTTCGGCAAAACCTGTATATCCTTATTTGATAAGTGGTGCGGCTTTGGGTTTGGTAGAACTGTATGACGTTAAACGGATTGAGGATTTCACGGAGGATGATTGGTTATGTACACGTATTCCAATAAAAAAACGAGCGGAAATAAAGTCCGGTTACGGTTGGATGATGCGTAACCCCCGTAAAGTTATAGAAGTGCCTGTAAAGGGGCAATTAGGCATAGATAATATACCCTTTATGGAGGGGGAAATAATACCGTATCCTCAACGTATTTTCTTAGATAAAAAAGGGTATTATGATATTATGAAAAGTGTATTAGACCATGAGAATAAGCAGGCCGGAAAAGTTTGATGCAAGGAAGGAGTATAGGGTAGGCGAACGTGCCATTTATAAAGGGGACGTAATAAAATGCGTGCAATGCTCACAGGAGTTGAAACGAATGGGCAAAAGATGCTGTGTTTGTGTGATTTCCGCAGAGGACTGCCCAACGATTAGCCTTCACTGTGATACGTTTAGTAGAAAGGACAAGAAAACTACATATTGGATAAAACAAAATACACATGGAAGAGATTAGATTAAAAGCTACTGAAAAAGAAATCGTATCAATGATAAAAAGCATCTTTGATAAAGATGTAGTTACACGAACTGATAACGATTTGTTATTAGTTGAAGTCGATATAGAAAATGTTCTTCGTAGTTATGTGCAAGCGGTGGTAAATGTAGTCCGTGTAAAGTTGGGCGATAAGCTTTTCGATATAAAAGAGGATGGCGAGACGTTAACCATCATGATAAAAGATACAGTGTTAGCAGAGCCTGAATATAAATCGGATGATTTTTGTTATAATACCGTGGGGCGTGATATTTACGCCGTATATGTAGATAGGGAGAATCTATTGCGGCTAAACAAGTTCACCGGCGGCGGCGAATTTATCATGAATGAAAGTACAGATAAAGAGGCGTTCTTTAGATTCATGACACCACAAGGCGCGTATATGGTTCCGTCCGGCGATTATTTAGTATACGATGATTGGAAAGAACGTTTCTATAATGTAACTAAAGAAGACTTTGAACGTCAAGCGCGCCTTAAACAGCCGGACTTATCCGGAATATCGGGGTTCCCTGATTACTTAGATAAGAAATACGGCTTAGACGTAAGAAAGCGAGCAATAAAGTTAGAAGAAGAATACAACGAATTAAAAGAAGCTCTTTCTCCGTATGTGGATACGGGGTGCATGGATTATAAGGCTTTAGCGCATATTATAGATGAATTGGCCGACGTGAATTTATTAATCTATCATATAGCGCACTTATTCGGCTATACTCAAAAACAACTTCTTTTAATGGCAAAAGATAAGATAGAGAAACGAGAAAAAGATCCGTTATATAAAAGAGACGTTAAGCCTAAAGAAGTATGCTGCGGAAGCTGTAAATATTTGGAATATGAGGATATAGCCGGTAATGGTGTGTGTCGGGAAGATGGCGATTTACACGGTGTAGGGGATTGTTGCAGTATGTATAAACCGGATATTAAAACAGAAGAAAGGACAACTCATGACAGAAATAACAGATAAACCACTAAGACGGTTAAGGCATGGGTATAGACGTACCCCCGAACAACGCGAGAATGATTTAGTATTTTGTACTGACTTGTTTTTGAGGGGCTATTCATATAGACAAATATCCGATTTATTAAACCAGCGCAACGCAAAACTGGGATTAGATTACGCTATTGTCCCTCCTATGCGAGTGTACAAGGATTTAAAGCAGCTTTTGATTAATTGGAAACGTGAGCATGAAGAAAACATAGACCTATATATAACAAAAGAGCTTTCTAAGCTTGATAAGATAGAGGCCGAATTATGGGACGCGTGGGAAAGGTCTAAAAAGCGCATAGTTAGTAAGATACGGCAATCAGGACTAAAAAAGGAGAGAAGTGAAACCTTTGCCGGAAATCCGCGTTACTTAGATTTGGTTTTGTCCGTTCAACAAAGACGCGCTAAATTGTTGGGATTGGATGCTCCGGTAAAGGTAGACATGCCGAATGTCAACGTATCGGTAGATTCAAGTGGTCCGAAATATGATATTTCAGTAATACCGAATGATATGTTATTTGTCATAGCCGACAAATTACAAAACGCGGAATATGAACGTTTAATGATAGAAAAGAATGGCGATAAGAAAACAGAAGAAGACGGAGAATAAGAAGGCGTATCATTGCGGAGAATGCCGTTTCGGGCAGTGGATTACTGATAACCATAGACATTATGACTTATTAGGCCGGCCGATTTGTGTAAGATGTCATTTCACAAATGAATATATGGTTAGAAGTGAACGTGCTTGTTACCGATTTGAGCCTAAAAAAGATTTAACAAACGGTTTTTATCCGCCCGCGGAGCTATGTGAGACTAAGTAATTATAAATCAGCCGAAAGAAAAATATTTAATATTATGAAATTATGGAACAAATAAAGGTAAAAAAGGCCGTGACGCATGAAACATGGCATAGAATAGAGGTGCAAATACTACGGGATGAGTACGGAGTCAGCACAATAGATGAGATTTCAAAGAAAATACCCCGTCATACCAAGCGCGGAATATATCAGAAGGCAAAATCATTGGGGCTTATGAGAAAACAAATAGACCCTAAAGAGTATCATAACCCCAAATATAGCAAAATGTCGATTAAGGAGCAGGCCATAGAAATGGGGGTTAGTTATGCCGCTGTTTGGGAACATACCACAAAGAAAGGGAGGTATTACAAGAAATGAAAAAGGACGAATTATTAAAGATGTATTCTGCAATAAAAGACAATTCAGAGCTTTTTGTATTAGAGGCCGGTCGAAAGCGTCTAATTAACTTTGCAAGATACATGAAGCCGGATTTAGTATTAGAGCCTTTCCACGTAGTATATTATACGTTGTTGGATATGTTTGCGCACGGGTTAATACGCAAAATGATAGTGCAGACGCCCCCTCAGCATGGCAAGGAGATTTCTGATAATGAGGAAGTTATAACCCCTAATGGGTTTGTTAAACATGGGGATTTAAAAGTAGGAGATTATGTATTAGGAAGAGACGGATTGCCTAAAAGGGTTTTATGGGTGTCACCTAAAACTAAATCCGAATATATGGTTTCGTTTTCTGATGGCTCTAAAATAGAATGCCACGGTAATCATGAATGGGTAGTATATAATCGAACAAGGCATAAATGGGAAAGAGTAGAAACAAAACAAATATATCAGGAAGGAAAGTTATATAAGGGAGACGGGAAGAGAGGTTCACGCTATAAATACCAAGTTGATGCTAATGTATGTGTAAAATTCAATGATAGGGAAACCGGAATAGACCCGTACTTATTTGGCGCATGGCTTGGGGATGGCTGTGCGACATGTGGATATATTCATATAGGTAATAATGATATAGAAATAATTAATAATAGTGCTTATAACTTTCATGAATTAAAGGGAACTACTACACGTAGGTTTTATTCAAGTGAATTTTATAAGGCGTTAAAAGAAAATGGTTATATAAAGAAAAAGCATATAGGGGATGAATTTGTATTTAATTCCATAGAAGTAAGAAAGCAAGTTATTGCCGGATTGATTGATACGGACGGGTATGTATATCAGAAAAACGGACGTGTAACAATAAGCAACACGAATAAGGATATAATAGACCGGTCGGCTTTGATATTGCGGAGTTTAGGCGAAAGTGTCGTTATTACAAGTTTCCCCCCTCGTGTATCAAGTAGCGGAGTTGTAGGCAAAAAAGTTGTATATCAGTTGTGCTTCAACCCCTCTACCGAATACCCTACAAGGGTTGCGAGAAAACGGATAGTAATTAAAAGTAGAAAACGAAGACGGTCTATTATAAGCATAGAGCCTATAAAACATAAAGCGTATGGTAATTGTATTCAGGTAGAAGACGGAATTTATTTAGTTGGTCGTAATTTCGTACCTACGCATAACAGCGAAGGCTCAAGCCGAATGACTCCGGCCTTTATATTAGGATTGGACCCCAATAAAAAAATATGTATCGGTTCGTATGCGGCAACAATAGCCAGAGACTTTAATAGAGACGTTCAAAGGATAATCGATACGCCGGAATATAGAAAATTATTCCCTAATACGTTTCTAAATGGGTCTAATGTCGTTACAATGGCTAACACGTACTTACGAAATAGCGATGTTATAGAGATGGTCGGAAAGAAAGGAAGTCTTCGCGTTGTCGGGCGCGGAGGCTCTTTGACTTCTAAAACGGTGGATATTTCTATATTGGACGATGTATATAAAGACTATTCGGAAGGGAATAGTCCAATAGTTCGTAATGCGGCGTGGAAATGGTACACAACAGTAGTAAGGACGCGTTTACATAATGAATCGCAGGAACTAATCGTTTTCACTCGTTGGCATGATGATGATTTAATAGGCCGAATCGAAAAAAGCGGAGAAAAGGTCATAGATATAAAAACGTGGGAAGATGTTGCGAATATACCGCCTGGCGCATGGGTACGTATAAACTTTGAAGCATTGAAAACGAGTGCCCCCACAGAGATAGACCCACGGCAACCCGGGGAGGCTTTATGGGAAAATAGACATAGCCGGTTAAAATTAGAGGCCCAAAAGGCTTTAGACCCCGTACAATTTCAGTGCTTGTACCAAGGAAACCCCGGAAGCGCGGAGGGTCGCTTATATCAACATTCATTCAAAACATGGATAGAAAAAAAAGATTGGGGTACTTATGTACGTTCCGGCAATTATACCGACGTGGCCGACGAAGGGGACGATTACACATTTTCGGCATGTTATGATATATATATGAGCGGAAACGAGGTATTCAATGAAAAGCTCCGGCGATGGGAGCCTATTTTATACGCTCTCATTACGGATATGGAATACACGCAAGAAAATACGGAGGTAACGGCTGTGACTATTCCGGCCATGATTAACCGTAATGGGACGCAAAAGGCATGGATAGAAAGTAATAACGGCGGTGCCGGTTTTGAAAAGTTAGTGACCAAGAAAGTACGCGCAATTACGGAAGCCTTTTATCAAGGTGGAAACAAAGAAAGCCGGATTATTACAAATAGTGCTATGGTTAACGCGCAGATAATTATGCCTTTTGGGTGGGAAACGCGGTATAAAGATATATATAATCATGTGACAACGTTTCTACGGGATTTCTCCGCAAATGCACATGATGATATAGAGGACGGATTAACCGGTATATATGAAAAAGAATTAATGAACGGTAATACTCGCTCTTATGCGCACGGAAATAGGGGCGTAAAGGTACGAAATTGACAAATATATAAAATTAAGTCGTTAATATGTAGGTAAATAAAGCTTTTTTTATACCTTTGCCTATGTAGAAGTATATGGCACATCCTAAAGGAGAATTTATCAAATTAGTATTAACAAAAAAAGATTGATTATGATTTGCGAATGTCCAGCAGCAGCGGCGATTCCTACAATACCCGTTGCAAATTGTGTAGAAAGTTTCGGTCAGATTCAAAAGGTTGCATTTCAACGCCTCGTAAAAGAAAATGGAACTAAAAATGCTTTTGATAGCGCAGCAGAGCCAAAGAAGGATATTAAGGCGCTTGCTTCGTGGACCGGCTTTATTTCGGCTAACGATAGTACAAAGATTGCTATTTCGCCCTATATTCAGGCACCGACGGCAGAAGGTGGCGCGCCTCGTACTTATGGCGGTGGCAATGACACGTTAGGCGGTGTTGAAGAAATTATAGGCCGTGAGGTTACGCCGTTTACCGGTGTTATCCGTAAATCGCCCCAAAACATCATAAAGGCTTTGAAGGAACTCCAGTGCGAAAGCTGGGCGGATAATTTGGGCGTATTTCTGTTTGATGAAAACGGAGCAATCGGTGCAATTAAAGACACAGCGGTAGCAACGAAATTTTATCCGATTCCTATTCGCGCTTTGTTTATCGGTGACAAAACATTAGGCGGCTTAGAAGCCCCCGACAGCAACGCGATACAATGGAGCTTCTTGCCTAACTGGTCGGATGATTTGGTAATTATCGCCCCCGAATTTAATCCTTTGACAGACCTAAAACCGGCAGGATAATGGGAAAGTCTACGAAAGTCCGGTTATGTTGTCCAAAATACAACATGTCGGAGGATTTTGAGATAGCACACGCGGAGAGGCTTTTAATGATGCCTAATAATGGCGGATGGGAGCTTCCGAAAGATTCAACCTTTGAATTTACTAAGGAAAATGGGATTAGACATAAGCGAGATAAAAAAGCAGATAACAGAGCCGAAGAAACGCCAAGTAATCAATAGGGCGTTATTCCATCAAAGCCGTATAAGGTTCCACGCACAAACAGCGTTAACGCCTAATCTATGCGGCCCCGTTACTGACTTTTTGGCTTTTGTCCAAAACCTTATACCGAATGATAAATTCAAGATATTTAAAACATTATTCCGTTATCCCGTTAAAACTAACGAGATAACGGGAATTTGTTTTGATAAGCTAAGCAGAATCTTTGACGGGCGAAACCCTGCGTTTAACTATCAGTTTATGAATACTGAACAGCGCGACGACTGGGAGTATTATCGCCAGGAAGTTCTGCATGAGCCGGAAATTTGGTCGGGGAAAGGATGGGAATTTTTCAAGACTGAAATAAATAGCGTCCTTATTGTAGACATGCCTGCCGAAAAGAATGATTCGGGGTATCCTACGCCGTATTTCTATTGGTTGCCTATTGCTGATGTTATTACGTATGAAGTCGATGCCTCGACCGGCCTAATGAAATGGATTATATTCAGGCAGGAGGGGGAACGTATTGCGGTTATTGATGATGAAAGATATAGAGTGTTTGAAGGGAAAAACAATAATATCGGAACTTTGATAATTGAAAATGCGCATGATTTAGGGTATTGCCCGGCTCGTTTCTTTTGGAATGAATCTATAAACTTAGAAGACCCCGATATAAAGATTTCGCCGTTAACAAAGGAATTAGAGGCTTTAGATTGGTACCTTTTCTTCCACATATCTAAGCGACATTTAGACTTATACGGGTCATATCCGATATATTCAGGCTATGAGCAAAACTGTGATTTTGTGGACGACCAAAGCGGAGACTATTGCGACGGCGGTTTCTTGAAGGACAAACAAGGGCACTACAAGTTAGATATGGCCGGTTTATTAATGCGTTGCCCGAAATGTGGCGATAAGCATATAGCAGGTGCCGGTTCTTTTGTAGAGATACCAATACCGGACGGCGAAAACCAACCGGATTTAAGAAACCCCGTTCAGATTCTGACAGTTGACCGTAATAGTTTAGATTATAACGTAAGTGAGGATGAGAGACTCCGAACGAATATAATTACTGCTATTGTCGGCACAAATGAGGAAATAACGACCCGCGAAGCATTGAACGAACAGCAAATAAGGGCTAATTTTGAAAGCCAAAGCACCATCTTAAACCGGATAAAGAAAGGTTTTGAGGCTGCGCAGCAGTTTGTTGATGAAACGGTATGCCGGTTACGTTATGGAAATATGTTTGTTTCTGCAAAGGTAAATTTAGGTACTGAGTTTTATCTGTATGATGTCACAGAACTAAGGGAACGTTATAAGGTGGCAAAGGAAAGCGGAGCGAGCGAAGGCGAGTTAGACGCCTTACAAAATCAGATAATCGAAACAGAGTATAGGAATGACCCCTTACAGTTACAAAGGATGCTTATTTTGTCGGAATTGGAGCCGTATAGGCATTTAACACGTGAGGAAGCGTTAACACTGTTTGAAAAACAACTTATCAGCGAAGATGATTTAAGGGTTAAATTAAATTTTGCTAACTTTGTACGACGCTTTGAACGTGAGAATACAAACGTATTAGAGTTTGGAAGCTTAATACCGTTTAGTAAGAAAATAGATATAATAACCAAAAAGATGTATGACTATGCAAGTGAAAACAGAAACGGGACGAATTAAGGACGTTGGGATATTGGAGGTAACGCCTGAAAACTTTATTTGTCCGTCAAACGAAAGAAACATGTACCATTGTAGGATTGAAATCAAGAAATTCAATCCGGAGACCGGCGAAAGGCTATCAAAACCGCGTATCCAAGTTTTCGGAAAGAAATTCTTTGAGACGTTCGGACTACACAACCTCCGCAAACAGGGGTACACCGTTGATATTTTACACGACCCTAACCAATTTGTAAAAGCCAATAGGGAACGGATTGCCGCCGAAGAACGAGCCAAAGCAGAAGCCGAAAAAGAGGCCGAAAGGCAAGCGATTAGAGCGCAAATATTGGAAGAACTAAAGGCCGAAGGCAAATTAAAAGAGCCGGGAAAGGTACTGACAGAAGAGGAAAAAGACAATAACGCGGCAAAGACAGAGACTGCGCGGCGTGTTGGTCGGCCTAAAAACAGTGAGAAAACAGAAGTTTAATTTTTAAATTATAGTGATATGGCACAGATTGCACAGCAAGATAACTTGATTATCGAGATTACCGGAGCTTTATCTGCGATGGACGAAACTACAAAACAAAAGCTTATTGATTGCATCAAGGTGGGAACAATTACCGATGTTATTGTAGTATCGACAGAAGCCGCAAACAAAGTTAATCACGGTAAAGTATTGGGCTATATGGTAGACACCACTGCGGCAGAATCCCCGAAGTATTCTGTTGCAATCATGGATGTTAATACCGGTACGCCGAAGACGGTAGAACTTAATTAAATCAAAGGGAAAGATTATGTTAACAAGAGAGATTTTAGCGGCAAACGCACAGTTATCGGGATTAACCGAAGAACAAATTAAAGCTATCATAACTTTGTCGGAAAATGACGAAAATAGTGTGATAGCAAAAAAAACCGGTGAAATATACGGGGCTTTAGATAATGACATTCTGACCGTATCCGGAATCGCAAAGAATGGAACGGAAAAGACATACGATTACGCAAAGCGTGTCATGTCAGCAATGAAAGCCGATGCCGAAGCCGCAACGGGTTATAAATCGCAAATTGACGCATTGACAAAAGAAAAGGCGCGACTTGAAAAAGCGATTGCAGACGGGGCAGCAGATGCCGAAACCGCAAAGGCTTTAAAACAAGCAAAAGCCGATTTAGCAAACATTACTACACAGTACAACGAATTGAATACAAAGTACACGGATATTCAAGAGGCGCACAAAAAGGAACTGTTTGCGATTAAAATCGATAGCGAGTTACAAACAGCCGCAGGCGGTATTAAGTTTAAAGCCGGACTTCCGGAAGCCGTTACACGCGTAATTTTGCAGCAAGCCACGGAAAAAATAAAGGGCATGAATCCCGAATATATCGACGATGGCAAGGGCGGCAAAATTTTGGCGTTTAAGGACGAAACCGGAGCCATTATGCGAAACCCTAACAATCAATTAAACCCGTTTGGTGCCTCTGACTTGTTACAAAAAGAGTTGAAAACTATGGGCGTTTTAGACGAAGGTCGGCAGGCCGGTGGTGGTGGCACTCATGGCGGTACGGGTGGAACGGGAAATCAGACCGTATTAGATGTGAGCGGAGCAAAAAGCCGTAATGAAGCGTATGAGGCTATCACAAACCATCTTTTAGCACAAGGTTTAACTATTGGGTCGACTGATTTTGACGCGGCTATGACGCAAGCCTGGAAAGATAATAATATCTCTTCATTACCGGAAACGGCATAAAAAGCAAACAAGGGTAACGGGTCAACCCTATTAGATAACAATTTTAAAAAGTAGTATTATGAGTTTAGTAGCAACAAGATTACAAAACTGGCGGGTAGAAAACCCTGAATTTGATAGGAATATGACCCGCCCCTGCGAGTATGGCGCGCTTGATTTCTTTATAGAGCAAACCGATTCGGCGACCTCTATAATTTCGCCTAAATTGCGTGAGCGTGCATTCGCTTCTATTGGCAATACCGTACAAATCCCCGTAATTGATTACGATGGAAATGTACAAGTGTCTAACGTTCGCTCCTGCGTTATTCAAGACGATGAAAACACTTCATCGCTTTATACTATTGTTTGGGCGACATACGCAATCGGATTTACTATGGTTCCGGCGGCTTATACAAACAACGAAATCAGCTATGAGCACGATTTCTTCCGTAAGATGGAAAAAACAACGCGTGCACTTGCTGACGCTTTGGATAAGGCCGCCGTTGCATCATTGGAAGCCGGAAAGACGCAAGTGTTTAAAGACAAGCTTAATTATACGGTTACAGGAAACACAATCGAAGTGCCTACGCAAATGGGCACGGAGATTTTGGGCGACATTAACCCGATTATGCGTGCAAACTGTTACCCCGAATATATCCACATTATCGGGAATGCCGGTGTAGATTCACTTGTACGTAAACTTGCACAACACGGCGTATATAACGACGTCAATAAGCGTATGGAGTACGACAACAAAGTACTGCACTACACGAACAACGTAACGAACGAAGCAGGCAAAAACGGAACGTTCTACGCTGTTGCCGATGGAAATGTAGGCGTACTTACTCGCGTAGACCGTGAAGCGTTACGCCGGACACGCGCTAATTTCCATGAATGGGATGTTGTACGTTTGCCGTATATTAATCTTCCGGTCGGCTCACACTATTATACGGCGGTCGGTGACCAGTCGCAAATTGCTGGCGATGCTACTGCCGATTTGACGTGTGCCGTTAAGGAATATTTCGGCTTTAGTGTAGATGTGGCTTTCTTGGTAGCTTATAACAGCGATGCTGCAACAGTAGCAAACCCGATTATAAAGGCCGAAATTGCCGCACGTCCGGTAGACCAGCCATTAGGCATGCCGGTATATGTAACCAACGCAGCGGAATTTCCCGCCGGAGGTGCGAGCGTATAACGCCGGAGCATAACGAATTGTTAAACCGAGGGGACGGGGTGGTTATCCCCACCCCCTTTTTAATTCATTGATATGGAGACTTGGAAAGTAATAAACGATTTCCCTAATTACGAAATAAGTAATTTCGGAAATATACGCAATAAAACAAAATTGCTTAAAATAGTTCCAAATAAACAGGGCTATAACATTGTAGTGTTATGTAATGGTATTCGTAAAACAATAAACGTTCATCGTTTAGTTGCGGCGGCTTTTGTCCCCAATCCCGAAAACAAACCATGTGTTGACCATATCGACGGCGACCGAGCCAATAACCATGCGGACAACTTGCGTTGGGTGACAGCAAAAGAAAATTGTAATAATCCAATAACAAAATCCCGCTTACATAAAAAGATTGGCGTATATATGACGGGGCGATTAGGCGGATTGCACCAACGAGCGAAAGAAATTGCGATGTATTCCGCTTGTGGCGATTTAATAAAAACCTTTTTATCCGTAAAAGATGCACAACGGGAAACGGGTTTGAATGATAGTAATATTATTAAATGTTGCAAGGGAATAAAAAAGACTTGCGGCGGTTATATTTGGGCTTATGTATAGACTTAAAGAAATACAAGACGCGTTATTACACGTATGTGGGTGGGAGCAATCATACAACCCAAAGGAGGCGATAGATTCGGATTTAACGCAAAGCGAAAGCGGTTTAATGTTTCAGGGGGCGCACCCCCTTTTAACGTTAGACACAATGCGTGCGATAATGCCGGATGATTGGGGGTATCAATATCCGGAATGGAATAGTAGGGAAACATATTCTGCCGGTACCATTGTGCAGTATGACCTTAACGGGAATGACGATGAATTATACTGGGAGTCAATAAGGGATAATAATACAAATGAGATACCCGGCGAGAGTGTATTATTTTGGAAGCCCTATAATATATTATCGGATTTTTTGGAGAGAGTGACGCGTAATGGTATTGCAACGGCGATACAAACATTTACCCAAATAAAACAGCTTGATAAGGAAACGCGCAATCTATTAGAAAGACGCACTTTCTTTGATGGTGCAGGCCGTATTTGCGCAACGTTGCAAAATACGCATAAACTGGTAGGCTTTGAAATCGTTCCGGTTCGGGCTTTAGGTGTGACTGCCAAAATAGAAAAAATCGGGTTGCAAATGACCGGCGGAACGGGCATAGTAAAAATGTATCTTTTCCACTCTTCCCAAATAGACCCGATAAAAACTTTTGATTTAGATTTTCAGGTTAAAAACGGCGGCTTTCAATGGTTTACTTTGGAAGACTGCTTTTTACCGTATATTAGCAAAGATAATAATTCCGGTGGCAGTTGGTTCCTTTGTTATAATCAGGACGAATTACCGCAAGGAATGGAAGCTATAAACGTATCTAAAGACTGGAGCCGTGAGCCTTGCGGAACTTGTAATATTGGGTCGGTGGAAGTATGGCGAGAGTTAACGAAATATTTGCAAGTTACGCCGTTTATGTACAATGCGCCGGAAACATTCGCGGAATATCCGGAATTGTGGGATATAGCATATACAATGTACACCAACACGCAGAATTACGGGTTAAACTGTGAAATAACGGTCGGTTGTGATTTAACGGACTTCATTATATCACAACGGCAGATATTCCAGGACGTAATCCAAAAGCAAGTAGCCGTAATAGCTTTACGCGCTTTAGCTATGAATCCTAATGTACGAGTTAATCGGTACCAATCAAATGCGACGCGTACGGATATTTTGTATGAACTTGATGGGAATACGTCGGGGGTTCGCCCGGGCGGTTTGGGGTATCAGTTGAAAAAAGCCTATGAGGCATTAAAATTAGATACGCAAGGGTTGGACCGCGTTTGTTTGTCCTGCAATAATAGAGGGGTGAGATATAAGGCCGTATGAAACTAATTGATAATTTGCGCCAACGTGTGACAGAGTTTAACGAGTTACTCCAGTCGGGGCGGTTGATTCAGTCTATAATATTGGAAAACGAGTACGTAATAACAGATATGAACTCCGAAGACCAATTATATGAACAGGGTATAAACCGCTTAGGCGTGAATATCATGGATTACGCACCTTATAGCCCCTTAACGATTGAAATTAAAAAGGAGAAAGGCCAACCGTACAACCGCGTAACATTGCGGGATGAGGGCGACTTTGAGCAGTCCTTTTATGTGGAAGCCGATACGCAACAATTCACGATAAAGGCGGCAGATTGGAAAACAGAGGATTTAATACAGCGTTACGGGCGGCAAATATTAGGACTTACGGAAGAAAATAAAATCATATTGATTTGGGAGTATATATATCCCGAATTAAAAGCTAAAACAAAGGAGTACATATATGGGAAATAATACAAGAGCGCCAATAATTAAGGCACCCGAATTATTAGACGTTGTTATTAATAACATTCAGACCGGATTAACGGACAATTTGGGGTGGTTAGATAAGGCTTTCGGACGTGCGGAAAGGCTTGTTAAATACGGCGCAAACCAAAAGAAGATATATACACCGAATATTTATATAGGTGGAAATGAATATCAGGAAGTAACGCCTGATGCAGGAATAGGGAACTTTTCCTTTTTTTGGATTGACGACCCGCAGACGGTAGATTGGACACCGAAACAGTCAATAGGGCTAAAAAGCCCTTTTTCCCTTATTGTATGGTTTGATTATCGCACGGTATTCAATGACCCCAATACGCGGAACAAAGAAAGGATTAAGCGCGATATATTAGATGTCTTAAACGGCGGTTTTTGGCTAAAGGATGGCCGGATAGAAATAAATAGAATCTACGAGCTTGCAGAAAACATATATAGGGGGTTTTCGTTGGATGAAGTGGATAATCAGTTTTTAATGGCTCCTTATGGGGGATTCAGATTTGAGGGCATTATGGAGGTTACTGAAACATGTATAATATAGAGTTATGATAAATTTGTTTTTGTTTGTAGGTGTGTTTTCGGTGGTAACGCTATTAGTAGCGTTTGCCGCCGCTTTTGTTCTTTTGCTTTTGCAAAAATGGGGTGTTATTGAATATGTGCAGGTACATGGAAATGATTTCTTTAGTGAAATGTTTCGGTGTAATTTCTGCCTCTCATGGTGGACGGGGTGTTTTTTCGCTGTCTTATTTGCTATAATGTTAGGGGAGGGTTATTTCCTTTTAATCCCCGTATTTTCAACCGCATTAACACGTAAAATGTTATGAAAACATTAAAATTAGCCGGTAAAACTATTGAGGTTTACGATGATATAGAAAATCTTCCGGTTACACGATTCCACAAGTATAATAAAATGCTTTTAGTCGATGCCGGTATAGGTTCGGATATAGCGGATTTTGATAGGCATATTTCGCGTATTGCCGCCTTTTTGGCAAAGAATGACAATAAGCAGGCTATTACAGAGCTTGAAAACATACGCCAAAATGTGTACTTTATTCAATCGGGCGTATCGCCGCGAAATTTGGCCTTTGCCGTATTGGTTAAAAGCATAGACGGCAAACCATGTGACGACCTTTCAGATGAGGGGTTAAAAAAGATAGTGGATATGTTCGCCGATGTCCCGTATAAGGATTTAGCCGCCTCAATCGAAGCGGTCAAAAAAAAAATAGATAGGGAGCTGCAAATATATTTCCCCCGTTTATTCGATGATGCAACGGTAAAAGAATATTATGACCAATTAAAGCGGCGTACAGTTCTAATACTACAAACCATTATAGACGGTGGAAGCAAGCCAGAGAGAGAAAAGGAAATAGACGATATAACGGCAGAGTTAATAACGTACTTTAATCCTAAATCGTTTTCCGGTTCCGATAGTGTAGAGATAGAGCAAGATAAACAGTTTGAAAAGATGTGCTTAATGTTGTCGCAGCATTTACATACAGACCCGAAAAACATGTCAGTACTGGCATATTATAACGCTTTTGAATACATTAAGGAGATGGTCAAAGACTTAAAACGCCGAAGTAAGGCGAAATAATCGCGATAGGGGCGTTTTTATCTTTGTTGTGGGGTGATACTACCTTATTAATGAAAACACGTCTTATATTTAAAATTTGAGCAAAATTAAAATTATAGAATCATGGCAGATAACGACGCAATTAAATACTCCGATTTGGTAAGCCCTGACAATTCAATAACAGAGCTTATAAAACAACTCGATGAACTTTCGGATACATATACGAACGCATTAAAGAATATCCGGACGGAAGCAATACAGTTAACCAAAGAATTGGAAAAGGTATCCGGCGCGACAGAAGACGGACGAAAGAAAACGAAAAAGAGCGCGGACGATGCAGACCGGTTAGCAAGAGCACAAAAAGAACTTGCTTTCGCTGAAAGTGAAACGGCTAAAAAAATTGCGGAGCTTAATCTCGCAAAGACAGAAGCCAACCAAATAAACAAACTTGTTATAAAGCTGAATCAGTCCGCAGAAGGTAGTTATAATCGTTTGTCGGCGCAGTATTCATTGAATAAAATCTACCTAAACAATATGACCAAGGCCGAACGCGAGGAGGCCGAAGCAAAAGAGGGGCTTATAACAAAAACCCGTGAACTATATAAAGCTATGAATGAGTATCAGAAGTCCACCGGCAAAACCAATCTCAACGTTGGTAATTATACGGAGGCTTCCGACGCAATTATTTCGTATGCGGATAGGCTAAAAGAGGCTTTAGGGCTTAATAATGCTTTTGGGGAGAGTCTTTTAGCTTTAGGCCGTGGCGGCAATGAAAGTAAGGAGGTGTTTGCCGCAATGTCCGACGGCGCAAAGGCTTTAGGAAATACCCTAATGTCTTTAATGACAAATCCCGTATTTTTAGCAATAGCCGGAATCGCCGGAGCCGGTGTGGCGTTTAAGTTTTGGTACGATTATAACGCCGGATTAGTAGAGGCTACAAGATTAACCCAACAATTTACGGGAAAAAGCGGCGATGATTTAAAGGCGTTCCGAAATCAAGTGCAAGCAGTAGCCGACACTTTTAACGCTGATTTCAAAGAAACGCTTATTTCCGCAAATGCTTTAGCGAAACAATTCGGTATATCAGCAGACGAAGCAATACAATTAATACAAGACGGTTTTATAGCGGGTGGGGATGCAAACGGCGAGTTTTTAAATACGTTGAAAGAATATCCTGCGTATTTTAAGGAGGCCGGAATATCCGCAAGTCAGTTTGTAGCTATTGTAGCCGAAACCAATAAGGCCGGTATTTTCTCTGATAAGGGAGTAGACGCTATAAAGGAGGGTAATCTGCGGTTACGCGAAATGACAACGGCAACCGCTGCCGCGCTTGATGGAATCGGCATTTCATCCACACAAGTACAAAAGGACTTGCAGACCGGCGCAAAGACAACGTTTCAGGTAATGCAGGAAGTTTCCGCAAAGTTGGCCGAATTGCCGGACAGCGCACAAAGTGTGGGAACGGCAATAGCGGATATTTTCGGCGGTCCCGGCGAGGATGCAGGGTTACAATACCTTCGGACATTAAAAGATATATCTACCGATTTAGATACGGTAAAAAGCAAGGCCGGCGAATTAGGGCGGTTGCAAGAAGAACAACTACAAAGCGAGATTGAACTACAAAACGCTTTAGCAGGTTTGTTTGATGCTACGGGTGGCAGCTTTGAGGGCTTTACAACCTCTATAAAGGTGTTCATTAATCAGGGCTTAACGGCCTTGATAAAAGGTGTCGTTTCTTTGATAAATTATTTCATTGAGCTATACAATGAAAGCAATCTATTTAGAGCGTTTGTAGTGGCTCTTCCGGAAGTCTTTAAGACGGTATTTAACACGATAGGGAATCTTTTCGGGGCTTTAATAGATATGATACAAGCCGCCGGAAAAATATTCAAATCTGCATTCTCTTTAGATTGGGACGGGGTAAAGGAAGGCTTTACGGAGTTCGGGACAGCCTTTAGCGACCTAATCAATAAAGAGATAAAAGATGTTGCTGAAAGCCTTAATAATGGCATAAACCGGATGCAAAAGAAGATACCACCGTTAACCATTCCGGTTAATGTGGGTACGCCGGACACATCAACGAAAACGACGGCTGCGGTAACGACTAAAACGCCCTCGGTTAAAACTGGCGGTACTGATACGAATAAGCAAGCAAAGCAAGTGGAGGCGGCCTATAAAAGAAATTTAGAGGCTACAAGAAAATTACAAGATGCACGGCTACAATTAGAGGCCGACGAATGGGAAAAAAGGCGTAAGCAAACAGAATACCAATATAAACGCCAAATAGAAGATTTAACGCACCAATTAGAGACCGAAAAAAGTATCACAGAATCAGAAAAGGAAACTATAAATGCTACTATATTGGTGCTGGAGCAACGTTTAACGAATGATTTGCTAAAGATAGAGCAGCAGCGACAGTTGCAAGAATTGCAACTACAAAAGCAAAGTATTGAATTGCGCCTACAAGCCATTAAAGCGGGCACACAGGAAGAAAAGGCTTTAAGGTTGGAACTTTTAGAAAATGAACGCCAAACATCGCAACTTCAAAACCAACAGAAGCCTGCCGGACAGAGACAAGATACCGTCGCGATAAATGCCGGATTCGATACACAAAGAACGGCTCTAATTCAGGAATACGCCGACAAGCAGATACAATCGGAACTGCGTATTTTTGACCAACGACAGGCACTTGCACAAAGCGAGTTTGATTTACTAAAGACAACGGAAGAAAAGAAAACACAATTCCGGCTGCAAGCTGAAAAAGACAGGCTAAATAAGATTTTAGAATTAAATCAGCAGGCAGCGGTTAAAATGTCTGATGTTGAGGTACAAACGATAGAAAACCAAATAGAACGAATAAACCAGCAAATCGAGGAATCAAAAAAGAAAGATAAAACGCAGGATATATATAGTATTTTAGGGCTTAATCTGAATGATGACCAAAAGGAAGCAATAAATACTTCTGTGTCTTATGCCATAGAGGCGTTGAATACGTTGGCGCAGGCTAAAGTTGATGCGGCAAATAGGGCGGTAGAAGCGGCACAAAAGGAAGTAGAATCCGCGCAAACGGCATTAGAGGCTGAATTACAAGCAAGGGCAAACGGATACGCATCAAATGTAGCTTATGCACAAAAAGAATTAGAAGACGCCAAAAAGAACGAACAAAAAGCCTTGAAAGAGCAACAAAAGGCACAACGTCAGCAGCAAGCAATAGACACAGCACAGCAAATTAGCTCGCTTGTGACGGCAACCGCATTAATCTGGCGGCAGTTGGGTATATGGGGCGCGATTCCGGCTATTGCTGTAATGTGGGGAAGCTTTGCTGCATCTAAGATAAAGGCTGCACAAATGGCGAAAAATTCAGGTACTGAAACGTATGGCGAAGGAACTGTTGAACTTTTGCAAGGTGGTAGCCATCAATCCGGAAACGATATAGATTTAGGGCAAAAACCGGATGGTACACGACGCAGGGCAGAAGGCGGCGAATTTTTTGCCGTGATAAACAAACGAAATTCGCGCCGTTTCCGTCGATATATTCCGGACGTGATAAACTCTATGAATAACGGGACGTTTGCACATAAGTATCTAAACGCATACAAAGAGGCAGACGTGATTTCTATTGGTGCCAGTTCCGGTGCGGATTTAAGCAAATTAGAAAGGGACGTAAATGCAATAAAGAAACAAGGCGAAAGGCGTACATACTTAGATAAAGACGGGAGAATTATAATTGAATATAAGAACTTAACAAGGAAATTAAGATGATAAACCCTATATATAAATTCTTGCTTTCGGTAGATTATCAAGAATACGGATATAACCCCGAATTAACCGAAATGGAGCCGTTATATGTTATTAAAGATAGCTCCATAAGCGCGGGCGGTAGCGTGATTACTGATATGTACAGCGATTTATACGTTTTTCCGGTGTCAGCCGGAATGCGTATAAACATTATAGGTTCTTATAACCGTCTCCGGCAAGGATATGCAATGTATTTTGATGTACATCTACAAAAGTTTATGAAAGGGAGCGGAACCGCCATTTCAGATGCAAACTTCAATTTAACGGTAGATGTACCGGACGGTTGTCAAATCATAGTCGTATCGCAAAGAAGGGACGGAAATAAGGCCGTTTTAAAAGCATCATTCAAATACACAAAGCCGGTATATAAAGACGATTTAAACTTAGAGTATGAGTTAGAGACTTCGCAGCAATTTTATAGGAAAAAGTTAAGCGGAAAGTTAACTTACACTTTTGACGATTATAAGTTTATAATGGCGTGTGATTTCTCTACGGTGTATTATGTCACTATCATTAAATCTAACGATTTGGGGTTAAGTTGGGAGAAATATTGGTCGGGAAAATTCATGCAAACCGACTGTACCATAAGTTTAGACGATATGACAGTAGAGGTTAAACCAGACGTATTCGATGAGTATAACGATATATTAGCCGGATTAGAGAAGGAATACGATTTAATTCCCTTAACGCCGGAAATCGAAAGCCTAACTATCACAAAACGCCCGATTATTCAAGTCTACCTTCCCGGCGATGATAAGATTTCATGTTTTATATCGGGGATGTCGTGGGAGCAGGACGTATTAACGGCGGTGGACAATAGAAGAGATTTAAAAAGTAAGTATTGGTTTTATTTCACACAGCTATTAAAGGAAATAGATTTGTCCGCCGAAGGGGGTGCTTTAGAAGATTTAGCCCGTAATTATGTCGGGAATATGCAGATATTAGACCCTGACGACGCGACTCCGGTTTTTTATGAAGGTGATTTGTCGCACCCTTATTTGAATACTTATCGGTTGCACATACGATATAGCGAAATAGGACCGTTAACTAATAGGGTTGCAATAGCATTAGTCCGGACCACGGATAATATGAGGCTATATTATTTTGAGAAAGACATACAAGGCAGTACGCCAATATTAGATACCTTAGAATTTACGCTTACGCCGGAAGAAGGTAGTGGAATGGTAGGCACATTAAAGGGCTATATGTATTCTTATAGTATATATGCCCGTTTAATATGCGATGTAGAAACAATATCAGGCAATACAACGCAGCCGATTCCTACGGATGATTTTGTAGGGAATAATAAAAATTATACTCATGCAATCGGGTATGATGTAGATATAGCTTATATCTCAAATCGTTATTCAGACACGCCAACGGAATACGGTAAAACGGGATGGGGGCAATATTTCGCGCCTCCAGTGCTTATTACATTAGCCAAAATGTACCCTTTAGGGCAAAGTAAATGGCTAAATACATCCGTTTGGTTTAGTTCTTCGGTATGGGATAGTATTTTCGAGAAGTCCGGACGTAAAGAATATATAGTGCCCGACAATTTCCCACTATGGAGTGTTATATCCGTTTTGTTGGGTCAGATTGCGCCGGGCGTTACTCATTTGCCTACGAGTGAATACAGTGAATTTTTATACGGTACGACAAACCCGATAACAGGAACCTCGAATCAGACGTTATTAATAACGCCGAAATCTAACATAATAAACGGGATATATAATACACCGGCACAAAAGGCGCCTACTACGTTTCAGCAAATTATGTCTATGTTAGCAAATACGTATAAATTGTATTGGTTTATAGAGGACGATAAATTAAGAATAGAGCATATTTTATACTTTAAAAACGGTGGTAGTTACGTTTTATCGCCGGAGATGGTTTTAGATTTAACGCAAATCGCCAACAAGCGGAATTATAAACCGATTGCGTTCGGCCAATCTTCGTATAAGTTTGATAAGCCGGAAATGTCTTCACGGTATGAATTTTCTTGGATGGACGACTGCACTAAAGTTTTTAACGGGTATCCGATAGAGATATTAAGTAAGTATGTAGAAGCGGATAAGAAAGAAGATATAACGGTGTCTAATTTTACTTCCGATATAGATTATATGCTTTGCAATCCTGATAATATAAGTCAAGACGGCTTCGCAATATTTGCGGCTAACTTAGTAGACGGGCAATATAAAGTACCATTTGTTAGTTTAATGTTTGATAATGTGATTTCAGAGCTTCAAAACGGCTTTCTTGCTTTTGTGAATTTACAGCCTACATACTGGATATATGATTTACCAGCGCGTCGGGCGAGAATCAACGAAAAAGAAATCACGGTTAAGGGAATAGAACGAAAGAAAAAACAAACAGTAGTATTCCCTATTGGGCAAGATGATATAAACCCGAACGGAATTATAAAAACATTTGTCGGAAATGGTCAGATTAGCAAATTATCTGTAAATTTGTCGAGTAGGTCAGCGGAAGCCGAATTAAAATTTAATACGGAGGAGATATGAACGAAAATAATAATTTGAGTGTATTGCCGTGGTACGACAATATAGACGAACAAAACAGTCGGAAAAGTTATGCTTACGGGAATATATACCCGTTATTTACTCCTGCGCATAGTCTTTTGCCCTTTCAGATATTGAGGAAGCCAAACGAGGTATTTAACCCTAACGTTAAGTTATATACTAAAGACGGGGTTTTCGTTTTGGATATAACGGAACAAATGGTTCTAACTGGCTTACAATTAGCAAAGCCGGAAAATACCGATAAAATGGAGGTTATTGTGTATCCGGCTTATTTCCCCTTGCAGGAAAAAATACCGATAGGAATGTATTATGCCGTTTTAAATGATGGCGTTAATACATGGTATTCGGACATATTTACGATAATAAATGATTCTGAAAATTATCTATCAATAGAGTGGTACGATGATGATACGCTATATTGTGACGCTGGCATAATTGTATATAGAAACCCGACGTTCAGAAACCGCGTTTATTTCTGTACTGAAATAGGAAAGCCGGATTATACATTTGAGGAAGAAGGCGAAGAAAGGGACGGTTATTTCTTTCCGATTAAACAACTTTCGGAAAAAGTATATCGGTTTAATATCCTTGCGCCGGAATACCTTTGCGATGTTATGCGTTTAATCCGGTTAAGTGACCATATTAGTATAAGGGATAGTTTCGGACGTTTATATAAATGTGATACGTTCCTATTTACGCCAAAATGGGAAACGCAAGGCGATTTAGCCTCCGTAGAAATTGAGTTCCAAACTAATACAGTTGTTAAGAAATTAGGTAGCGTCTTTCGTGGCGACTTTAATAACGACTTTAATAACGACTTTAATATTAAACCAAACGAAAACGAATTTAATAACCTCTAAAATTAAAAGTTATGGCATACGACCAAATCAAAGAGAGTATAAAAACTGTTATTAAGGAAAACGGCAATTATGAGATAACCGGAAATGTACTTCAGGCGGTTTTATTATCAATGGTGGACACATTGGGACCAGAGTATCAATTCTTAGGCATTGCTACAAAAAGTACGGTTCCCGTTGTGGTAGAAGGAAATTCATTCTATATTACCACCGAAGTAGGTACTTATACGAATTTTAAAAATTCGGGAAATACAACTATTACTGTTAATCAACTTGGTATATTAACAAGTACAAACGGTACAGCATGGAATTTTACACCTATTTTTATAGGCGTTTCTAAAGGAAGCGGTGAAGTGTTTAATGATTATGGTAATAATACAGCGGTCGGTGTTAATTCTCATGCGGAAGGCCAAGGAACGAATGCGGTCGGAAATAATTCCCATGCGGAAGGCTCACAAACGAAGGCGGTCGGAAATAATTCCCATGCGGAAGGACAACTTACTATCGCAAGTGGTGTTAATTCTCATGCGGAAGGCCAAGAAACGGAGTCGGTCGGTGTTAATTCTCATGCGGAAGGATTCCAAACCCATGCAAACAAGAATAATTCGCATGCAGAAGGGCGTATTACTGTGGCTGATGGTGATGCGTCACACGCCGAAGGGGATGGAACACAGGCGTCCGGCAAATGGTCACACGCAGAAGGCTATATGTCTTTATCCGAGGGAATAGCATCTCACGCCGAAGGGAATGGAACACAGGCGTCCGGCAATTATTCCCACGCGGAGGGAAATTCAACGGTGGCAAGTGGTTTATATTCGCACACAGAGGGCTATAGTACAAAAGCAAAAAACGGTAATTCTCACGCAGAAGGAAATTCAACGGCGGCAAATGGTTTTAATTCTCACGCAGAAGGGCGTTTTACTGTGGCTGATGGTGATGCGTCACACGCCGAAGGGGATGGAACACGGGCGTCCGGCAAATGGTCACACGCAGAAGGCTATATGTCTTTATCCGAGGGAATAGCATCTCACGCCGAAGGGAATGGAACACAGGCGTCCGGCGATTATTCCCACGCGGAGGGAAATTCAACGGTGGCAAGTGGTTTAAATTCTCATGCGGAAGGACTGGGGACAATGACATCAGAAGTAGGCGGCCATGTTGCCGGTAAGTATAACGCAGTGGTCGCAAATGGTCTGTTTAATTTTGGTATCGGTTCAAGCAATGATAAGCGTAAATCGGCTATGATTATAGACGGAACTAACGGAAAAGTCTATTTTGTTGATGCCGGAGGGTACGATGGCGGTACAAGTATTGCAAACGCTAAAAGCATTCAGGATATTCTAAAGGATAGCGGAGGGGTAGAAATAGAGCAATTAGATGAATCTTTCGATTTCAATAAAAACGCCCAATTTGATGTATTTAATAATATAGAAGACGGTCTACATATCTATGTAGGCACGTACCGTGCGCAAGATACGCAGATAGCTCGCATGTTGCGTATAACACAATACACCGAAGCAGGCGAGACTAAAGTACAATATTTTGAATATCAGGAAAAAGTCGGCGCCACATCATGCTCATTTATTAACGCATCAGTAATTAGAACTGAATCGGAGGGTTCCTGGTCATGGGGAAAAAAAGCCTATGAACTTAAAATGCATATGCAAGCTATCCCGACCAATAATGACGCACTTTCGAATAGTGATAAAGTTATTTTAAATAGGATTATAGATTTGGTACTATATAGCTATGCTATTACAAGTTTCTTCTATTTTGATAATAGTAGTGAACTTGTGCCTATGACGTTGGCAAGAACAAACCAACTACAACAACAAGTACTGGAATTTACCGGAATAGCCACGGGGCGAAAGGTAATATCTTTAAAGGCTACACGAACAAACGTAGGTGGAAGTATAAATTACTCTAATTGGTCGGTTACTACTGTATTCTTAGACCAAATGAATGAGATTGCAACACAGGCTGACAATTTAGCAAAGAATATATATGTACTTAATAACTTACTTACGCAATCTGATGAGTTCGGAACAAAAACGATAAGCATAGCTTCACAAATAGAATCTATGATTGGAGGCTCCTATATAGACGTAATACAAGAACCTATACGAGATAATAGGAAGATATTTGTTAGCGTGCTATCAAACAATGACCGAAAAGACTTAATCGTATGGAATCTGAAAACGGTAGGTAATTTCCAAGGTGGTAATAATGATAACGGGGAGTTGGTTTTCTCTACTATGTACACCAATCCGGAAACTTATTCGGTAGTAAGACGTTATATTAAATTGGTTATTACTAATAGCGAGTTTACGATAATGACCATAACAACCGACGCGCCTATACAAAATATTTATAAGCCATTGTTAAATGTCGGTTTCCGTTCCTTTATAGCTAAATCCGACAGTACAATGACCTTAGCAGAAATAAATTCTGCCGGAATAACTGCACAAGATGTATTAGATTTTAGAGACGGCGTAAAGACAATGATACGCGATTCTGACAGAACCGATAAAAATACTTTGTTCCTAAGCGGAATGTATTATGAAAATAATTCGAATTGGTCGTTATCTTTTGAAAGCCGTATTATAGATGAGTTCGCGACGCAGGCCGGTATTAAAACAGGGTCATTCCTTAGCATTGATAGCACAGGCGACGGAACGTTTGCAATAGTATATAGAGAAGTATGAAAATAGATTTGGAATATTTTAGATTTATAGCAGTATCGGCATTTAGTCCGATACTTGCTTATTTCACACCGACAAAGGGGTTTTTTATCGCTTTGGTTGTGATGTTTGCTTTTAATGTCATTGCAGGCATGCGTGCGGACGGTGTTAGTATAGTAAGGTGCAAAAATTTCTCCATGAGAAAATTTAAAAACTCTTTGGCCGAGTTATTGCTGTATATTGTTTTGTTATATGCTGTTTATATTGCCATTTCTCAATGTGGCGACTTAAAAGGTGCATTAATGGCAATGAAATCACTTACGTATGTTTTATTATATGTATATTTGTGCAATGGCTTGAAGAACTACGTAAAAGCATATCCGCAAAACATAGGATTAAGGATAATATACCATGCAGTCCGGTTAGAATTTACGCGCATTATGCCTTCGTACTGGAAGCCTATTATAGAGAGATGCAACGAAGAAATGGAAAATAAAAAGGAGGTCAAAGGATGAAACAGGTTTTTATACCAATATTAGACAACGGGCACGGTATTGATACAGCCGGTAAGCGTTCGCCGGTTTGGGACGATGGTACGCAGTTGTTTGAATGGGAGTTCAACCGTGATATAGTCAAGCGTGTTAGTTCGATGTTAGAGGCAGAAGGCATTCAGTATAGAATATTAGTACCGGAGACAAAAGATGTATCTTTGTCGGCACGTTGTAAGCGTGCAAACGCGATATATTCAGAGACCTCCGGTAAATGCTTTCTTATAAGCGTACACGCAAACGCAGGCGGTGGCACCGGTTGGGAGGCTTATACGTCCGTCGGCCAAACAAAAGCCGATTTGATAGCAACGGAACTATATAAAGAGGCTGAAAAAGAATTTGCTCCGGACGGTTGGAAAATACGCAAAGATACAAGCGACGGAGACCCCGACAAGGAAAGCCAATTTTATATATTAAAACACACCAAATGCCCGGCGGTGTTAGTGGAAAATTTCTTCATGGATACCCGCAAAGATTGTGCTTTTATTCAGTCGGAAGACGGACGGAATAGAGTTAGTAAAGTGATTTTTGAAACTATTAAAAGAGTTTGTTATGGAAGAGTTATTTAAAAGAATCGAAGTAGACGTTTATAAAATGGAGTGTGTATATTAAACTTATTGTCGATGCTAATATGTCGGAAGTGCTGGAGGTTCTTGCAACGTCAAACGATTAAAGAATGAAGAAAATAATAATAATATTAGGTGTCTTAGTTGTTGTTTTAGTGGCTTATTTCCTTAATGTAAGGGTAAGCCAACTAAAACACGATAGAGACACCTATAAACGTAATAACGCGGTATTATTGAACGATGTGAAGTATTATCGGGCTTTAGATAGTTTGAATGCCGCACGCGTTGGGGTGTTGGAGCTTTCCATTCAGGATTACGAAAGGTTCATGAAGGAAGATGCAGACTTAATAAACAAACTAAAGCGGAAAAATGAGGAACTACAAAATTTTAGTAAGATTCAAGCCGAAACTATTATAAAGATTAGAGCACAGGTAAAAGATAGCCTTATATATATACCAGGCGATACGGCCTACCAATTGATACCTTGTGTATCTTTTCGTGATTCATGGACCAATATAGAGGCGTGCGTATATAACGATACCTTAATAGGAGACATTCAAATAAGGGATAGTTTAATATTGTACGAGACTATTATATATAAGCGTTTTTTAGGCTTCTTATGGAAAACAAAAAAGATAAAAGAAAGAAGCTTTAATATAGTCTCTAAAAATCCATATACAGAAATAAAAGGCGTAGAAGTTGTATCTATCCGGAAATAAATATATCTTTGTAGTGCTTAGTTAATAGTTAAGAAGTTTTTTCATCATCTATTTTTAGGTATTAGTGGAGGGCGGTTTTCCGCCCTCTTCTTATTTTGGCTTTAAAAAATCAATTCTAAGGCATTTTTCTTGTTGGGGGTATATAAATACATTGTTTCGATTAGAAAGTAGCTTAAATTTAAAATCAGCCTGAAATAAGTGTTATTTTAATGACTTATTATTTTTTTTGAAAAAATCCCTCTTTTTTTAATCTAAAATTTGCGCGTTTAAAATAAATGCACTATCTTTGTAGTGTCAAACAAAGAAAGCCCCCACCGGTTGACTAAGAGTATCCAAAACGACCGGTTATAAGGCGAAAGCCGTAAGAGGAGAAAGATGGACAGTATCTCCGAAGGGTTTAATGAGGGTTCGGTATCCGATTAAATGAAGCTATAAAGCCCAAAGCTTTCTAAGTTAGACAACAACCGACCGGACGGGTTTCCGGAAAACAAAAAATAACTGATATGAAGTGTAACGTTGTAGAAGGGACTAGTTTAATAAGCATATATAACGGCTTAAATTATTCCACAAGAGAGGTTAACCGCAATTTTAAGATAAAAGTTCGTGGCATTGTAGGCGATACGAAATATAATTGTTTGGTAGGCGTGTACGGTTTATTAAATATTGTCGGTTGTGAGATGGCTAATAAGTTATTATCACGTGCCTTCAGGAGTAAAGAGGATAAACAAGTATGTAAATTGAGACGCGGAATTAAAATAACTTTTTATTGTTATTAATAGATATGGGAATAAGGCAAATAAAAGGCTGATAGGTAAACAAAAAAGAAAAACCTATCAGCCAAGAAAAAGAGAGTTTCATCTTATAGACGCCACAAAGATACTATATTAAATTATATATCCTCTATCATGAATATAAAAATTATATATTTATACGAGTGGTTAAAAATAAAATTGCACATGTTATATTTAAATATTAAATTTGCATAGTCAAAGGAAAGGGAGAGAAATGAAAGTAAAAGACGATAAGAATTTAAAGCATTTGGCAGGCAGAGCCAGTAAAACGCCGGAAACAATATCAAGTATTATTATTGATTATTGCCCGAAATGGGATATATTAATAAATGATTCTTTTTATTTCGGTAAAACTCTCCGAGAATGTATAGATTTAGATACATTGATATTAGATATATTAGATGTGTTTAAAGATATGGGAATAAGCCGTATAAAATATAGTGATTATATGGCCTTAATGAATCTAACATTATTAGGTGATGGGGACTGCCCCGAATGCGGTTCTTTTATGGAGGTTACGGATTACGAATGTAGTTTATATGATGATGAAGAGCCGCCTAAATGGGTAGAAAAAATGTGCCCTAATTGCGGACTATATATTAATGATAAACCAAGAATTTTTTAAAACTTATAGAAATGAGATTGAAAGTAAACGAAGCTATTGCCCAATCAGAGGCTAACGGAAAGAAAGTGTTAAAACAAGAAATCGCGAAAAAGTTATTTAGTGGCGCGAATGAAAACACGCAACGCGTAAACATGTCAAATTTATGCAGAGGAAAGACGCAAAGAATTAAACCGGAATGGATTAATATTATTTGTCATGAATGCGATTGTACGCCGAACTTCCTTTTCGGATTTGAATAAATGACACATGCAAGTTTATTTAGTGGAATAGGTGGTTTTGATTATGCTGCCGCCTTATTGGGATGGATTAATATTTTTGATTGCGAAATAGATGCTTTTTGCCGTAAGGTTTTAGAGTATCATTTCCCTAATAGTGTGCATTATGGAGATATTACAAAACAAATATTTAAGGAATGGCGGGGGAAAATCGATGTGCTTTCCGGAGGATTCCCTTGCCAGCCTTTCAGCTTGGCCGGACAAAGAAAAGGAGCGGATGATAACCGTTACCTCTGGCCTCAAATGCTCCGGGTTATACGGGAAATCCGGCCAACTTGGGTCGTTGGTGAGAATGTTGCTGGAATCCTCACGATGGTACAGCCCGGTGCGGAGGTTGAAGTGGGAGGTCAGGCCTCTCTATTCGGAGAGGATTACCGAAAAAGAGTATTGCACCGACAAGAATATGTTATCGAAACCATTTGTCGAGACCTTGAGCGTGAAGGATATGCCGTCCAACCGTTACTTATTCCGGCTTGTGCCGTCGGAGCGCCGCACAGAAGGGATAGAATTTGGTTTATTGCCCACCGTACAAACGCAGGGACTGAAACGATGCAATTCACAGGGAAAAACGGAATTCATGCCGTTGGAACTTCTTCCCACACCGATGGCGACCGATATACATCATGCGGAACGAGTTGCAGAATTGAAAAAGAGAGGCGCGAAAGGGCAGCGATGTCGGGACAAAGGGGAGGCCGGTGCGAACGGTTTAACGGATTGGATGGATTTTCACGGGATGTTACCGACACTAACAGCAAGGGATTACAAGGGGAGCGCATCTATGGAAAGCATTCAGAGACGAAAAAGGAATCATTTAACAAACAATCTTTCGGATGTATACGCACAACGTGGCAAAACTTCCCAACTCAATCCCCGATTTGTATCGGAGATGATGGGATTTCCGGTAGATTGGACGGTATTACCTTTTCTAAATGGAGGCAAGAATCCGTGAAAGCCTACGGAAATGCAATAGTGCCGCAGGTAGCCTATGAGATATTTAAAGCAATAGAATATGCCGATAAGCGAAGTATATAATATGGACTGTATGGAATATATGAAAGATATTCCAAACGCTTTTTATGATTTAGCAATAATAGACCCTCCCTACGGGATAGGTGAAGATGGATTAAAAAACCATTCGCGAAGCAATAGAGCAAAAGCAAAACAGTACGCGCCTAAAACATGGGATAGAGCTAAACCCCAAAAACATTTATTTGATGAATTAATGAGAGTGTCAAAGAATCAAATAATATTCGGTGCAAATCATTTTATATCACAAATACCGTATGATAGTCCGTGCTGGGTCGTATGGGATAAGAAAAACGGGAAAACAGATTTTGCGGACTGTGAATTAGCGTGGACCTCTTTTAATAAATCTGCGAAATTGTTTGCTTTTAGATGGAGCGGATTTCTACAAGAGGATATGAAAAATAAAGAGGTGAGGATACACCCGACGCAGAAACCGGTTGCCTTATATAAATTCCTATTAGAAACATTTGCTAAACCAGGGAATAGGATTTTAGATACTCATTTGGGTAGCGGGAGCAGCCGAATAGCCGCCTATAAAATGGGTTTTGATTTTTGGGGAACTGAAATAGACGAAGAATATTTCAATATGCAGGAAAAACGCTTTAGGGAAGAGTGTATTGGCGAAGTGAGACTGAAAAACGGCAATGTATATAAACAAAAAGAACTATTTGAATTATGAAGTACGCATTAAGAAGACAAGAAATAGCCATGTGTAGTCCGGAGTACGTGACGGAGCATATTTTGAAAAGCCTTAATTCCTATTTTGGCAAACAAGATAATAAACGTATTATTGATGATATTTCACAAGAAAAATATGTGAGCCCCTATGGGGGCTATTATTCGCTATTGAGAATAAACGACCTTGCGGATGGTAATGATATGTTGGAGTTTGCTGTTATAGGTCGGCAACACGATGTATTAGAACTGTGCTTTTTAGGACGCATGAAAGGATAAAACAATGAAAATAGAAGATATTGAAAAAGTGGGAAAAATCTATATTGAGAACCTTTTAGATTACCATATAGATTATACCATAATTAATAACGAAGAAGATAATTATGAGACAGGGAGAGAACATGCACTTTCTGAATTTGGTGCGGATATTTTCAAAGCTGGTGCAGAATGGATGAAAAAATATTTTTCGTGGGTAAGTGTATTGGCGAAGTGAGACTGAAAAACGGCGATGTATATGTACAAAAAGAATTGTTTGAATTATGAATTTAGATAAAAAGATAGACTATTCCATTGCCTTGTTGCGCAAGGCTGAATCCATGGCCTTGCATTTAGACCCCGAAAATGGGTTCTATTTGGCTTTCTCCGGTGGAAAGGATAGTCAAGCCCTTTACCACATCGCGCAAATGGCCGGTGTGAAGTTTAAAGCACACATGAATCTGACCAGCGTGGACCCACCCGAGGTAATTCGTTTCGTCAAGCGGCAATATCCGGAAGTGGAGCTTATCAAGCCCAAAATGAGCATCTACGAAATGGCAAAAAAGAAACGTATATTGCCTACAAGGACTTTACGTTGGTGTTGCGCCGAATACAAAGAATATTCAGGAGTTGGGAAGGTTACTTTAATCGGAATTAGAAAACAAGAAAGTTCCCGTAGGAAGAAACGAAACGAATTTGAGACCGGGAAGAACGGGAAAGCGTCGTTCAGCGGAACATTCGACCAATGGGAAGAACACGAAGAAACAATGGTGACTTGTGTAGGAGGAAGTGACAAGATATTAGTTTCACCCATCATCTACTGGACGGAGCGTGATGTGTGGAAGTTCTTGAATGATGTAGTAAAAGTACCGCATTGCAAACTATATGATGAAGGCTACAAGCGTATTGGCTGTATTCTCTGCCCGATGGCAAGTTACCGCCAAAAGGTGAAAGACATGCAAAGATACCAGCACGCTAAAAGGAATTGGGTTAAGGCTATCCAGTGGTTGATTGACAATGGATATATCAATCACAATTTTACCGATGCAGAGACAGGTTTCAATTGGTGGATAAGCGGAAAGTCATTTGACAAGTTTTATGCCGATGAAGTATTACAACAAAAATTTGATTTTGATTTATGAAAAGAGAAGATATTGAAAAAGCGGCGGCAATATATACCGCCCAAGCAGAGGACAGCGATTATGCAGAAGTAAGAGACGTAAAACAGGCTTTTGTCAGTGGTGCAGAATGGATGGAAAAACATTTTTCGTGGATAAGTGTAGAAGAACGTTTGCCGGAATCCAAAGAAAAAGTATTAGTTCTTAATAGAATGAAACATCATGATAAATATTTTGTATCGGAAAATATTTATATAAATGGAAATTTGGCGGCGAAATCGGCAATGTATTACGAAGAAATTGCGTGGATGCCTATTCCTTCTTTTGATGAAATATTAGAAGCTAATAGGGATGTTTTGGAACGGATTAAGGAGAAAGGCGATTAATTATGATACAAAAAAAGGAAATAGATATTTCTAAAAAAAGTTTGCGCGTTTAAAATATAAATTATATCTTTGCATTGTTGAAAGTTCAACAACCGACCGGACGGGTTCCCGGAAAACAAAAAAATAACTGATATGAAAAAACGTGTATTATCTGTATTCGAAAGATTGGTTAAGTATTCCTTATCTAATGAGTTTCAGTTAAAAGCTATTTTGATTCTGTTTAGCTTATTGGGGCTTGTTTTTATCTGTACATCTTTCTATAATCCGGCTTTATTATTTTTGGCCTTGCCATGTATTATTACTGTGATTGCATGTATTAACGAACTAAATAAAAAATAATCATGAAAGAAAAAGAAATTAAGTCGCCGTTTTCATTAGAACAAAATGAAGATGAAGTATTTGAAATTTATCCGGGTATGACTGCGGAAGAAATGAAAGCTTTATTTTTCGATTCTACTGCATTGATAGAGCCGGGATACAAGCTGTTTCAACTCAATAGCAACGGGCAAAGGTATTATTATCTATTTGATGATACAGGAACCCCGAAATTTTATCCCTCTGTAACTACGATTTTATCACAAACATTACCTAAATCGCCTTTTCTGATTAATTGGATTGCGGAGAAAGGTATAGAAGAAGCGGAAAGGTATAGAGACGAACGCGCAGCCTATGGTACATTTATGCACGCTGCGTTTGAGGAACTATTAATAAACCGTGTTTATGATTTAGACGGCTTAAAAGATAAACTAAAAGCGTATATAGAGAATAAAAGCCTTCCTAACGACTTTATTTATTATGCGGACCAACTTAAAAAAGATGTGTTAGCGTTTGCCCAATTTATAACGGATTATGATGTAAAGCCGTTAGCAGTGGAGATTGCTTTAGCGCATCCAATCGGTTACGCTGGCATGATTGATTTAGTTTGTACTATGTTAGTACGTCCAGGGAGTAATGAACGGATAAACGCAATAGTAGACTTTAAAAGCGGTCGGAAGGGTTTTTCTGAGGAAGCCGAAATACAAGCGCATTTCTATAAAAAAATGTGGGAAGAAAATTATCCGGATACTTCAATAGAAAGAGTATATAATTTTAGTCCGAAAGATTGGCGCAAAAATCCTACTTACAATTTGAAAAATCAAACAGATAGCCCCAACGCCTTGAAAATTCCGGCATTATTAGAATTGGCTTCTATTGAAAACGAAAAGAAAGACAATGTTTTCACGGTCGTTAGTGGCGTTATTGATTTGGATTCAGATTCTAATTTGAATGAAAATATAACTTCCTTAACTTTATCTGATTTAGTGAAAAGCAAAAAATCAGATAAGAAAGAAATTGCACCCGAAAAGAATATTTCTAATATAGATGATGAAGAAAAAGAGAACAAGCCCAATAAACGCACAAAAAAGCCTTCTACGGCGGTAAAATCCAAAAAAGGAGCTACCATACGCAAAAAAGAAGAAAAGGCCGCAGAATCAAAAAAAAGAGAGAATAAACAAGTGATTAAAAAATTATTGAATGATAATTTAGAGATATGAGAAAGATAATAAGATATATACTTTCACTGATGCCGCATCGTGAAACAAAAGTTTCATATTTTGAGTATATACACGAAATTAATCCAAGCTGTAATGATGGATGGTATATAAAACAGATATGCCCGATGCGGAAGACTGATTATAACGGATATAGTAAGACTTATTTTTATGTTTTATTTGAAAGGGTTGTATATGGTAAGTGGGAGAATAAAAAGACAGATTCCGAAAACAAATAAACTTATATTCCCCCGAATAGGGTCTATTTGTGTAGGCTTGAAAAATGATAAAGGACTGCCGCAAAGTGTGGATTACTTTATAGCAAGGGGGAAATATGCAGGGCTATTTCACAAGGTATATGGAGATAGGCCGCAGACTATACAAATAATATTTCCGGATGATGAAGCGCAAAACGTGTGTAATGAATCGTATGAATATAGAAACGACGCAGGAGCACGTGTAGCGTATGGCGATGGCGAGACGTTCCATGTTTGGGACGGTATGCAATACACAGCATTAAATGTGAATGAATATCCAAACTTAATGGAAAATGTATCTAAAAGGTATCCTAATAGACGCACAAGACGGGGAGATAATGGGTGGGATATAACACTAACTATGACTTTTATAATACCCTTAATAAAGGGAATCGCAGGAGTATGGACATTTGTAACAAAGGGAGCCGCCTCAACTATCCCCAATATACGCGATATTTTCGATGCCGTGTTATATGAAAGGGGATTTGTTCGGGGGATTATATGGGATATGAATGTACAATTTTGTATATCGCAAAAGCCTGATACCCATTCACGGTACCCGGTTGTTTCAATAGTTCCAAATGAAAGCGATGAAAATATACAGAAAATAAAAGAATCATATAAACCATTTAAATTAATAGATAAATGAATATGGAAGAAAAAGAGTTTTTAAGAAATGAGAGTGTATACGTGAGACGTAGCGCGGCAGGTAACCCGAATACATCCGGTGCCGTGTTGGCCGAATTGGCAAAGGATTCAGATAACGACGTGAGAAGTAGCGCGGCAGGTAACCCGAATACATCCGGTGCCATGTTGGCCGAATTGGCAAAGGATTCAGATTGGAGCGTGAGAAGTAGCGCGGCAGGTAACCCGAATACATCCGGTGCCATGTTGGCCGAATTGGCAAAGGATTCACATTGGGTCGTGAGAAGTAGCGCGGCAGGTAACCCGAATACATCCGGTGCCGTGTTGGCCGAATTGGCAAAGGATTCAGATAACGACGTGAGACGTAGCGCGGCAGGTAACCCGAATACATCCGGTGCCGTGTTGGCCGAATTGGCAAAGGATTCAGATAACGACGTGAGACGTAGCGCGGCAGGTAACCCGAATACATCCGGCGCCGTGTTGGCCGAATTGGCAAAGGATTCAGATAACTACGTGAGACGTAGCGCGGCAGGTAACCCGAATACATCCGGTGCCATGTTGGCCGAATTGGCAAAGGATTCACATTGGGTCGTGAGAAGTAGCGCGGCAGGTAACCCGAATACATCCGGTGCCATGTTGGCCGAA
>ERZ780135.192-NODE-192-length-47472-cov-8.448088_pt1 | contig 47472 bp, 30 predicted proteins | sample MGYA00511946_ERZ780135 | MGnify/ENA primary metagenome ERZ780135 (study PRJEB29588, sample SAMEA2151034) | human gut metagenome | biome: human gut; feature: human-associated habitat; material: faeces | place: Denmark | collected 2008/2010 ... | reverse complement strand
ACTCGGATTGGTATTGCATAAGGAGTGATTCTTTAGTCATAATTAAAAGTGGTGAAGTACTTCTAATTTACTAAAAATCAGTGAATTATGCAATACCTTTTCTGTTAATTTTCAGCTGTTTAGCATATCTTTTTCATCCCTTTTCTTACTCCTTGACGATTTATTCTTGACAGTATTTCAATGATCTCTTGAATATAATTTTGAACCGGATTATGCCGATTCTATGTTTAATTTTAATTTATCGGTAAAAATTTACCGAAGTATTGTATGGTTGGACATGATTTTTTAATAATTATAGTTGTTATTCTTATTGTAGTTATTCAATTATATATATGGTCTCGTAGTAAATATTTGATAAATGAATATATAAGTGTTTTTAAGGACGTGCATTTTTATACATGGAAAGCATATGTTCCTTTATCAGACATTGTGAATAATTCTGTTAGAGATTTGTCTGCTATTGCTTATAAGGAACCGTCAGATGATATAGTGGATGAAGTTGAGATTACTTATATTACAATATTAGATAAAGACTTGAAACCTGCAACACATCCTCTTTTAATTCAAATAGTAAATGCAATTAATTCATATTTGTTGAAAAATAAAGGTGCTGTAAGTGATTTCCTTTTAATAAAAGATATAGTGGAGCGGTATTGTAATACAGAGCGTGAGCAGATAGAAACTCAGCTTCCAATGCCTTTATATATGGGATTGATGGGGACTATGTTAGGGATTATCATTGGCATTGGTTATATTGCAATCGTTAGTGGTTTCTCCGCTTTCATTAATAATCCTAGTGATTCTATTGGTGCTTTAATGGGAGGGGTTGCGATTGCTATGATAGCAAGTTTGATAGGAATTGTTTTAACGACCTATGGCTCGTGGTGTTCTAAGCATGCTTTTTCTCAGGTTGAAAATGATAAGAATAAATTTTATACTTGGATTCAGACAGAACTTCTTCCTGTTTTAGGTGGTACACAAAACAGTTTAATGAAACTTCAAGAGAATTTGTTAAACTTCAATCGTTCATTTTCTGCAAATACAACTAAATTAGATAAAGCTTTGCAGAAAGTTGAAACTTCTTATGAAAATCAAATAGAATTGATGCAGGCGATACAACAACTAGATATACGGAAAATGGCAACAGCTAATGTTTCTGTTTTGCGTGAGTTGCAAAATTGTCTCCCTCAATTAGAACGTTTTAATCAGTATTTGCATAATGTTGAGGAGTTTATAATTCATGTTAATTCATTAAATGATAGTATTAACGCTCAAATGAATCGTACCCAATTGATAGAACGAATGGGTACTTTTTTTGAACAGGAAGTGAAAGAAATTGAACAGCGTAAAATTGCTATCAGTCAGGCGGTAGGTATTGTGGATGATAAGTTACAGCAAACGTTACGTTCATTACAGGAAAATGCAGATAAAAGCATGCAAGAAATGAACGAGGCGCTTATTCGTAAACAAAATGTTTTTAACAAAGCTTTAGATGAACAACAAGAAATATTTAAAAATAAAATTAAAGAGAATGGCGGATTATTAGATGAATTAAAAAAATTGGATGATGTTGCTTTGGCAATAAATTTACAAAGTGAGAAATTGGATGCAGAATTAGAAGGTTTGAATTTATTAAAAGCTGAAATAACCCAAATTGGTAGTGAACAGAGTAAAAAAATGGATGAATTAATTAATGCAGTTGAAAATATGTCAATGGCAGCATCCATTCCGAATCCCTCTAAATATATTTTTCCTATAAAACTTTCTCTACCTATTAAAATAATGTTGATTTTATTTGTAGTATTAGGTACAATTGTGTTTTTCTTTATGTTTGTATATTTTCTTTGGAGTATAATCTTACATGTATAGTTAAAATATTGATGATAGTTTTAATATATTAAGATTAAGCAAATACGTATGAATAGAAAATCTTTTTTTTGGGCAAGTTATGCAGATTTGATGTCTAGCTTATTTTTTATCATGCTTGTATTATTTGTACTGACTGTTGTTATGCTTCAAAAACAGATGAAAGAGATTGAAAAAATGAAAGAGGCAACAGAAGCAGAAATTAATAAGATAAAAGAAATTCAGAATGCGGTAAGTAATATTGATTCTACTTATTTTGCTTATAATGTAGAACATAAGAAGCATATATTGAAGATTGATGTAGGATTTAAGACTAATAGTGCAGATATTACAGATATAAGGAAGGAAACAAGATTGCAATTGTTGAATGCAGGAAAAGCTATCAATCATTTTATTGAAGAAGCATGTAAGAAATATAAAGCTCAATATTTGTTGATTATAGAGGGACAGGCTTCTAAAGATAATTACATGATGAATAATGAATTAAGTTATGAACGTGCATTGGCATTGGTTAACTATTGGAAAAATAATGGAGTTTATTTTAATCCTGAACAATGTGAGGTTATTATATCAGGAAGTGGTCAGGAAGGGACTTTACGTATTCAACCTGATATAGCTGGTAATGTTAAGAATCAACGATTTCTAATTCATATTTTGCCCAAACCTGGAGTTATAAAATAATAATGAAGCTCATGAATAGATTTTATAGTATAGGTGTATTATTAATTTTTATTTTCTTTACCTCTTGTACTATGACAGGAAGAAATGAAGGTCAGAATATAAGACGAAAATCTTATGTAGATAAAAAAGCATATTCAAAACGTGATTATCTTGTAGAAAATCAAGCAAAAAGAGTAAAAAATGTCATAGTAGAACATAATACAAACGATATAATTCCTGCAACTGAGATATTTAAAAGATATAATTCTGCTGTTTTTATGGTTTTTACAACTGATGGTTGTAATGCTTATCAAGGATCTGGTTTTTTCATTAGTAAAGATGGATTAGCTGTGAGTAATTATCATGTTTTTAAAGGAACATCTGTTGGATATGAAGTTATAAAGTTGTCAGATGGTAGACAGTGTAAGATAGATAAAGTATTAGCGTATAGTATAACTGAAGATTATATATTGTTTAAAGTAAAAGGTATTTTTAATTATATTCCTGTATCTCAACGAAAAAAGGAAGTTGGAGAGAGGGTTTATACTATAGGAAGTCCTAAAGGTCTAGAAAATACCTTTGCTTCGGGGGAAATATCTCAAATAAGAGAAGATAATTTTATTCAAATAAGTTGTCCAATTGACCATGGTAGTAGTGGAGGAGCTTTAATAAATAAATATGGAGAAGTAATTGGCATTACAACTGGAGGGCGAGATGACTCTAGCGCAAATTTAAATTTTGCTAAAGATATACAAGTAGTTCCTTATAGAGAGAATGTGGATTAAAGAAATTTTGATGTGAATGTTTGTGAATAGATATAGATATATTAGAAGGGCCTTTTTGAATTCAGAAGGTGAAATTACTGTAAAAAGAAACTAAATATGAGATATAGCGTATAAAGTTTGAAAGTCAAGCTTAGATAAGCTGAAATAATCGAGATAAAATTCCTTGATATATTATAAAAAAACAAAATAAAAAAGTATTTTTGTATGGGATAATCGAAAAATACACAATACAAATTATGGACGACTATATTGCTCACATTAATGAAAATGTCAGCCAGTTGTTTCATTTTCTGGAACAAAGGGAATCGGCAGAGGATATGAAACGTATCCGCGAGGCGTATGCTTTGGCAGCGGAAGCTCATAAGAATCAGAAACGTAAGACGGGCGAACCGTATATCATTCACCCTATTGCAGTGGCTCGTATTGTGGCTGAGGAACTGGAACTGGGGACTAATCCGATTATAGCAGCATTTTTACATGACGTGGTAGAAGATACTCCGTATACCATCGAAGATATCCGCGAACGGTTTGGAGATGATGTGGCTTTTCTGGTAGGCGTGGTGACCAAACAGAAAAAGGAACCCTACGAACGCTCGAAGCAGGTCGACAATTTCCGGCAGATTTTGGCTTCCGTACAGTATGATGTGCGTGCGATATTGATCAAACTTGCCGACCGGCTTCATAACATGCGGACACTGGACAGCATGCGTCCCGACAAGCAGATGAAGATAGCCGGAGAAACGGACTATTTTTATGCTCCTCTGGCCAATCGTCTGGGATTGTACCATGTAAAGACCGAATTGGAAAATCTTTCATTCAAATACCGTTGTCCGCGGGAATATAAGCATCTCGAATTGTTGCAGCAAGAGGAAGAAAAGGCCGAACTAGCTCATATCAACGAGTTTATTGCAAAGATCGAAAGCTTGTTGAGAGAAAACGGTATCTATGCCCGTACCGAACTCCGGAACCGTATGCCTTACAGCATCTGGAGAAAAATGCAGTCGAAAGGCTGCGATTTCAATCACGTAGACGGAAAACATTATATCCGTATCATTTACGATGCTCCCAATCTGCACGAAGAAAAGAAAGAGAGTCTGCATATTTACGCCGTGCTTACGGATAATTTCAAGGAGCGTCCGGGCAGCGTATCTAATTATATCAACGCCCCCAAGGAAAATGGTTATCAGAGTTTCCATGTCAAGCTGTTGAATGCACAGGGAGGATGGGAGGAAATGCATATTTCCTCGGAAAGAATGGTACGTAATTCTCGTCTGGGGTGTACGGCAGAACGGACGGAGGATAATGTGAAAGCTTGGCTGGAGAAATTCAAGCAATTATTGCAGGATGTAGCCAGCAGCAGCGAGATTGATTATATGGACGGTGTAACCGCATCCTTCTACAACGATGACATTATGGTGTTCACTCCTCAAGGTCGGGGAGTTATCCTTCCTAAGGGAGCGATAGCTCTGGATTTTGCCTTTGAGATACATACTAAGGTAGGTCTTCATGCTCTTTATGCCCGTATAAACGGTAAACTGTCGTCTGTAAAAACTGTTTTACATCGTGGAGATTGTGTGGAGATCGGAACTTCGGACGATGCTACTCCGGATGCGGACTGGATTAATTACGTGCTGACCTATAAGGCAAAGCGTAATCTGCGTAATTATCTGGCAAACCGGTCTACCATTCCGTATGCACGTTGCGGCTGTTGTCATCCGTTGCCGGGTGATGAGGTGATCGGCTTTAAGGATGCCGACGGGCGTATCACATTGCATAAGCGTAATTGTCCGACAGCTATCCGGCTGGCATCAGAATACGGGGATTCCATCGTAGCAGTCAATTTCGAAGAGAATGAGAAATTGCTTTATCCGGTACGTATCCGCCTCCGTGGAGTAGACCGATATCATTTGTTGAGTGATGTGGTAGCTTGTGTGACGGAACAGCAGAACTTGTCTATCTCTAAACTGACAACTGTAACCATCGACCGTATCGTGGAAACTTCCATTGACTTTTCTGTACATTCGGCGGATGAATTGCAGACGGCCATCGATATGATTTCCCGCATCGAGAATGTGGATGAGGTGTTTAGGGTGAATATTGAATGATATTTGTTGGAATTGATGTACTTTATAATGGTGCAAAGGAGCAAGGTTATTCAAATTGTTCCTTTGCACCATTTTTAGTTGATGTTCTTTATTACAAGAAGAGATATTAAATTTAAAAATGACGAGTGCTGCTCTGCTGCACAATAAATTCGTATCTTTGACAAATATTAAAACAGCAGATGTATGGGCGGAGAAGACTTACAGAAACAAACCTCTATAAATATACAGGAAAAAGCAAACTTAATTTGGGCTATTGCTGATAAATTGGTAGGATTATACAAACCTCACGAATACGGAAAGGTAATCCTGCCTATGTGTGTAATAAAGCGTTTCGAAGATACTTTAGCACCGACAAAGGAGGCAGTAATCAAGATGAACGAAGATCTTGAAGCCAAAGGGATAGCTGTAAAGAAAGGTTTCCTTGAAGCAGCAGCCAAGCAGAAGTTCTACAACACCAGCAAGTTTACTTTCGATATATTGCTTGCCGATGCGGATAACATCAAAGACAACTTTGAGAATTACCTCAATCATTTCTCTGAGAATGTGATTGACATAATAAACCGCATGGACTTCTATAACGAAATCAAGAAGATGGACGATAATAACCGCCTCTATCTCGTTATCAAGGAGTTCTGTTCTGCAAAGGCGTATCTTGGAGCCGATGTTGTATCGGCGGTAGATATGGGATATATCTTTGAAGAGTTAGTCAGAAAGTTTTCTGAATCGTACAACGACCAGGCAGGAGCACACTTTACCGCACGCGATATCATCTATCTGATGAGCGAACTGCTTGTAGGCGAAGATGAACAAAAAATGAAAGATGAAGGTATTGTTGCATCCATATACGATATGGCAATGGGAACCAGCCAGATGCTCGCCTGTCTTGACGAGCGCTTCCGCAAGATAGATCCTGAAGCAGAAATCACCTGCTATGGCCAGGAACTCAATCCGCAGACGTATGGTATTGCTAAAGCCGATATGCTTATCAAAGGCGGTAATGCCGACAATATGCGCTTGGGAGATACTCTTGGTGATGACCAGTTCAAGGGTTATCAGTTCGACTATATCATATCCAACCCACCTTTCGGTATCGACTGGGAAGCATCCGAAAAACGAGTGAAGGCCGAAAATGAATTGGGAGAAGCAGGACGTTTCGCTCCGGGACTGCCGGCGAAGGGCGACGGACAAATGTTGTTTATGTTAAATGGTGTGGCAAAACTGAAAGAAGAAGGGCGTATGGCTATTATTCAGAACGGTTCTCCACTATTCAAAGGTGATGCCGGAAGCGGTGAAAGTGAAATCAGAGGCTATCTGCTTGAACACGACTGGCTGGAGGCAATCGTGCAGTTGCCTAACGATTTGTTCTATAATACAGGTATTGCTACCTATATATGGGTAGTGAGCAAAAACAAATCGGAAGAACGTACAGGAAAGGTTCAGCTTATCGACGCAAGCAAATGTTTTGAGAAACTGCGTAAGCCTCTCGGCAACAAGCGTGTGGAAATTACTACTGTCTGCCGCGAACTGATTATGCAGGCTTATCACGATTTTACCGATCGGGAATATACGTCCGAGCTTAACCCGGAACTGAAAGTGGAAAGTAAGGTAAAAGATGTGGAGGACTTCAAGTTTACGAAACTCACCATCAACCGTCCTTTGCGTCTGGAGTATAATGATATTCATTTTGACGAAGTCACTGCTGAAAATTATAAGGAGGCCGACAGAGCTTTATTGAAAGAAGTTGCCGCATATTGGGAAAACAATATGCCAAATCATGTGGGATTCCCGGACATCACTTTCTTCCTCGAACTGAAGAACGCCAAGATAAAAGTACCTCAGGGAAAGGTTGCTTTATTGAGAAATTATTTTGGCAAACGCAACCCAGATATGATGGAGGCATACGTAAAGCCTGTTGATCAGGAAAGCGGGTTTGCTCCCGATCCGGAACTGAAGGATAGCGAAATTATCCCTTGGAAAGAGGATATTACGGAATACTTGGACAAGAATGTTCGTCCGTATGCTCCTGACTTTTGGTACAACGAATCCGAAAGTAAGATTGGTTATGAAATACCCCTCACTCGCGAATTCTATAAATATACTCCGCTAACACCAAGTTCTGTAATATTCGATGAACTGAAAAAATTGGAAGAAAAAGAATCGGAACTGATGTCCAAGATATTAGGGTAATTATGAGCAAGATAAATAAAATATCCATACGTTTCTTTGAGGACAGAGAAGTACGTGCCATTTGGGATAACGAAAATTCCAAATGGTGGTTTTCTGTACTCGATATTGTTGGCGTGCTAAATGCTCAAGATGATTATACTAAGAATAGAAACTACTGGAAGTATCTGAAGAACAAGTTGAAGAAAGAGAATAATGAGTTGGTTAGTGTTACTAACCAACTGAAATTAATGGCTTCGAACGGAAAGCATTATATGACAGATGTCCTTGATAATGCAGGAGTCCTTTCTCTTACAGCATGTTTCCCCAATACAAAGGCTGCACGGTTTGTGGAGCACTTCTACACCCCACTTACCGACAAGATTAGTGGCCGGGAAACCTTTATGAAAGGTATTGATTACTCATATTATTACTAATAGGAAGATTGAGGATTATGGAAAATAGATACGATAAATATAAAGATAGTGGTATTGCTTGGATTGGGGAGATTCCAGAGCATTGGGAGGTATGTTCAATCAAGCAGATTATGAAGAATAAAAGTATAAAAGGATTTCCTAACGAAACGGTCTTATCACTATATAGAGATTTTGGAGTTATACCTAAAGATAGCAGAGATGATAATCACAACGTAACTTCAGAAGATACCTCTAATTATAAGCTTGTTGAGAATGGTGATTTTGTAATAAATAAAATGAAAGCTTGGCAAGGATCAATGGCTATTTCTGATTTTAAGGGTATTATCAGTCCTGCTTATTATATATGTAAGATCTTTAGTCCTAAAGTTGTAAGGAAATATATACACTATTTATTAAGAGATGAATCGTATAAAGCAGAATATATGAGATTGTCTACTGGTATGCGTATAGGACAATGGGACCTAAATATTGATGACTTCTTACAAATAAATACAATCCTTCCTTCACTATCAGAACAACAATACATCGCCACCTACCTTGACCAGAAATGTGGTGAAATAGACGAACTGATAACTTTGCAAGAGGGAATGATAACCAAACTGCAAAGCTATAAGCAATCTGTCATTACCGAAGCTGTAACCAAAGGTTTGGATAAAAATGTTCCTCTAAAAGATAGCGGTATTGAATGGGTTGGGGAAATTCCAAAGCATTGGGAAGTAAAAAGATTAAAGAATGTTTGTTCTACAAACAATGCTTCTTTATCAGATAGGACTTCAAAAGAATTTGAATTTGACTATGTTGATATAGGAAGTGTATCTTTTGAATTAGGTATTCATAAAACTGAAAAATATACTTTTCAAAATGCGCCATCAAGAGCAAGAAAAATAGCGAGATTAGGAGATATTATAGTATCAACTGTACGAACTTATTTAAGGGCAATAGATATAATAAATTCGGAAGAAAAAGAAAAATATATTTATTCTACTGGGTTTGCTATATTAAGTCCATTAAAAAATATATTATCTGAATTTATGATTTATATTTGTCGTTCTGAGTATTTTACAAATCAGGTATCAATATACTCAACTGGAATAAACTATCCATCAATTAACGATACTGCTTTGAAGATGATTTATATAGTAATGCCTCCTCTTTCCGAGCAACAATCCATAGCCAATTACCTCGACCAGAAATGTAGCGAGATAGACGAACTAATTTCCATCAAGCAACAGAAAATAGAGAAACTGAAAGACTATAAGAAATCATTGATTTTCGAGTGTGTAACCGGAAAAAGAAAAGTATAAGCCATGACTGAATTCGATAAATATATCCGACAAGGAGAACCCGACCAGAAAGAGAAAGCTGCCGCATGGCAAGTCGCTATAGGTTTACAGGATGTAGACGGACTGAAACCGTCTGAGTATCTTATTCAGACGGCACAGCAACATATAGAGGGAGACATTTCCATTGACGAGGTGAAACATCTGATTGATACGTACTATCAGTCCAAATCCTCTCGTGATGAAATGGAAAATGAGCGGACAGAAGAAGCAGACAAAGTATCGGCACGTATTACGGAGTTGCTCTCTGAAAAAACTTTCTCATTTACTCCGGATTATCTGCTGTATATTCATAAGCACCTGTTTGAAGGTCTTTACAAGCATGCCGGACAAATCCGAAATTATAATATCACCAAAAAAGAATGGGTGCTCGACGGAGATACGGTAATCTACTCGGATTATGAAATGATTCGTCCTACTCTTGAGTACGATTTTGCACAGGAAAAAAATACTGATTATCCTGTTATGAATGCCGAACAGGCTTTACAGAGGATCAGCAAATTTATTTCAGGTGTTTGGCAGATACATGCTTTTGGCGAAGGCAATACCAGAACCATAGCTGTATTCCTTATGAAATATCTGAAAACATTCGGATTTAAGGTGGATAATGGTATATTCAAGAAACATTCGTGGTATTTCAGAAATGCACTGGTACGTGCCAACTATAATAACTATGCCAAAGGGGTTTTAGCAGATATCAGATTTCTGGATATGTTCTTGAGAAACATGTTGTTTGGAGAAAATAATTCTCTTCGTAACAGGGAGATGCACATAAACTTTTCTCAAAGTGCCAAAAAAGAGGAGTCAAAGAGCCAAAATGGCACTTTGGATGGCACTTTGAATTGTACACTGGATGAGATGGCACTGCTGAATTTCTTGAGAGAGAACCCTAAAGCCACACAGTCCGATATAGCCAAACATATTGGTAAATCGGAACGAACCGTGAAGCGTATGACTCCTTCACTCATAGAAAGAGGATTGCTGGAACGTATAAACGGAAAAGGTGAAAAAGGAAGCTGGAAAGTAATTGCTAACTGTAATTGTAAATGACTATGGATACCACAGACTTGAAAGAAAAGAATTTTGAAGCAGATATCGAACGCTACCTGATTACAAAGGGAGGATATATCAAAGGCAATCAAGATACATACGACAAAGACAGGGCTATAGACATGCCTGTACTTATCTCCTTTATAGAAAAGACCCAGCCAAAGCAGTGGAAACGATATGTAACTAAGTATGGAGATAAGGCTGAAAGGCAGCTGTACCGTGTGTTTCAGGATGATGTGTCGCGCTACGGACTGATTTATGTGCTGCGTAAGGGGATAAGCGATGTGGGCATCAATATCAGGTTCTGTTATTTTGCTCCGGCTTCGACGCTAAATGATGAGCTTGTGGCAAATTATGATGCAAATATTCTTACAGTGACACGTCAGTTTGCTTATTCCAGACTGAATAAGAATACTATAGACATGGTGCTTTCATTAAACGGAATTCCTGTGGTGGCACTCGAACTGAAGAACCAGATTACGGGTCAGAATGTGGAGGATTCTAAACACCAGTGGTGCACGGACAGGGATCCGAAGGAACCGCTGTTCCATTTCAACAATAGAATATTGGTATACTTCGGAGTTGACTTGTATAAGGTAGCTCTTACTACTGAACTGAAAAAGGAAAAGACTTTCTTTATCCCGTTCAACCAGGGCTCTAACGGGGCTGGTGAAGTAGGAGGTGCTGGTAATCCGGAACGTGAGGATGGGGGATATGTGACTGCCTATCTGTGGGAGAAGGTATTGCGCAGGGATATGTTGCTTTCCATACTCCAGCGTTACATCTCGCGTCAGGAAGAAGAGAAACTGAAGATTATAATAGACAAGCATGGCAGGGAGAAAGTAATTACGGAAACTTCGGTTAAGATCATCTTCCCGCGTTATCATCAGTTGGATGTAGTAGAAAAGTTAGTATCTGACACTTATTATTCAAATATATCTCAAAGACGTAATGCTGAAGAAGAGGTAAGGTATGATATGGCAGCTGATAAAAAGACAACATACTTTTCTTTGAGAAAACCGCACGGAAATAATTATCTTATCCAGCACTCGGCTGGTTCGGGAAAATCGAATTCTATTGCATGGCTTACTTATCGCCTTGCAGGACTCCAAAGTGTGGAGATGAAGAATATGTTCAACAGTGTGTTTGTCATCACCGACAGGCGTGTTCTGAACAAGCAACTTCAAAGTACAATTCTTGGATTCGACCATATAGACGGGCAGATAGAAACTATTACCGATTCTGATAACTCGGAGAAACTGGCAAGAATCATAAACGATGATAATACAAGAATTGTTATCACTACCCTGCACCGTTTTCCGGTTATCTACAAGGAACTGACGAGCCGAAGCGGGAAAAGATATGCTATCATCGTGGATGAAGCCCATTCGTCACAGTCGGGCAAGAGTGCGGAAAAACTGAAAGCTGCTTTAGCTGACACAGATGAAGCGTTACGTGAATATGCAGAAATGGAAGAAATAGAGGCAGAGGAACTGGAAAAAAAGAAAGATGCCTTGCTTGAAGATTTGCTGACGCAGGGGCAGCACAACAATCTATACTTCTATGCATTTACAGCAACCCCAAAGCCCAAAACTCTACAGACTTTCGGAGAGTTGGCTGAGGAAGGGGAAAATCCGGAAGACAACAAGTATGTGGCATACCATAATTATTCCATGTTACAGGCTATAGAGGAAGGATTCATTAAGGACGTACTGAAATATTATACCACGTATGATACTACTTACGAGATAGCTAAGCGTATAGAGTCTGATCCTTCGTATGAGGAGACTCCTGCCACGCGTGCCATAAAGGCTTTCCATGATAATCATCAGCATGTGATAGCTCAGAAAACGGCTATCATTGTGGAGAAATTCAGAGAGGTGACACTGAATGCCATGCTTGGAAAGGCAAAAGCTATGGTGGTATGTTCTTCGCGTGCTCATGCGGTACGTTATTTTCTGGAAATTAAGAGGTATTGTCAGGAAAACAATATTACTGATGTAAATCCTATGGTTGCTTTCTCCGGTACGGTATCGTATGAGGGTGTTGAATATACCGAAACAAAGTTGAACTCCACTGACGGAAGAAACATCTCGGAAGCCAAATTGTCTTTGTATTTTGCTTCGGATTTGTATAATATGCTGGTTGTTGCGGACAAGTATCAGACCGGTTTCGATGAGCCTCTATTGCATACAATGTTTGTTGACAAGAAGCTGAAGGACGTAAAGGCTGTGCAAACGCTTTCACGTCTAAACAGATGGCAAAAGGACAAGAAGGATACATACGTGCTCGATTTCTGCAACAAGCCGGAGGATATTAAGAAATCGTTCGAACCGTTCTATAAAGGTACAGAGTTGATAAAGCCTGTTGACGTGAACTATGTATATACTTTCAGAAAGGACATACAGATGTTCCAGCTATGGACAGAGGGGGACGAACAGAAATTCTATGATTTGTTGGAAAATATTACTAAACAGAAAGATCGCCTTGGGGCTCTGTCGAATGCGTTCAAGAATACTATTGATAGATACGGAGCATTGGACGAGGAGAAACAGTTCGAGGTAAGGTCGAAAATCAAGAACTTTGTCCGTTTCTACTCTTATATGGCACAGATAGCAAGAACATACGATAAGGAACTGTACAAAGCATACGTATATGCCGACTACCTGTACAGACTGCTGCCTAAGAACGCCAAGGAAAGAATAGATTTGGACAAACAGATTATGCTGGTAAACTCCAAAATATCTGAAGGAGAAACCGTTTCCATTCGTTTGGGTGACAACAATAAACCGATAAAAGGTGAAAATCCAAAAGCAGGAAAGCCAAAGAACGACAATGAAGATTTGCTGAGCCGTATCATTGATAAAGTAAACATCATGTATCAGGGACAGTTCTCTGAGGCAGACCGTGTTATAGTGGAATCTATTTACGATAAAATGGTCACGACAGCCAAAAAGAAGCTGACAAAACAGGCGAACAATACGGACGAGAAGCAGTTTGAGGAAAGTATCTTTCCCCAGATATTCGATGAGGTGGCAAGAGGCTGCTATGTAGAGCAGATGGACTCTTTCGCCAAACTGTTTGAAAACAGTGATTTCTACCGTAATGTTATGACACAGATGGCTAAGGTGATGTATGAGAACTACAAGAAAAAGGAAGATGAAATACCGTTTATTCCAGAACTGTTCAAACAGAAATTACTGTCAGATGTAGAAAGTGAGTTTGCCGACTTGAAGTGTTTCCTGCCAGATTTCAATACTGTAGCATCTTGCTTTATTGATGTGTTGAAAGCTCAAACTACATCTTCTATCGATGGAGCTAATGAACTTTTACTTGATTCGTTTAACAGACTTTACTGTCTGGAAGGAATGAAACTGGTAGACAAAAGAAGGCATTTCAATACCATTGTGACAAAATATGAAGTGTTCCTGAAAAAAGTATATTATTTGTTGAACGGCAAGGAAATGGTAAATGACAAGGATGAGAACAGTATGCCTACATTTATAAATTGTATATTCTCACTCAGCTGTCTGAGAGGTCTGAAAAACAATACAGATGAAAGGTATCATAAATTCTATGATTATCTGGAATTAGTAAAGCAATGGAGAAACAGCGAGTCGCATAATGCTCCGGATGCTTCAATGAAAGAACTTAATTCTGCAATCCACATTGTTTCTACTATGTATCTTTGGGTTATTGCACAGAATATGAAAAATCTGAATTTTGCTACAGGCAAATAATAGTTTGTGGATTATTCAACAAAGAGGAGGTAGTGTTTCATTCTGTGTGTTTAGAGTAAGCTCACCTTAATGCGTTCCTTCTCAGACTCAACCAAAGCAATGATTTTCTGTGATAGTTGCTTTCAATGGTTGTACGAAGAATATCGTTCCCGTCACTGTTGGCAAATTAGGCAGTGACGGGAATTTTCTTTTATGCCTTCATCTCAACAGAGCGCTGCCTATAAAAGACAATCGTATAAACACTTTATAGTGATAGTAAATATTTATTATGAAAACTAATACTAGGCATTTCCTTGATAAACAACGACAAAGTACATTTTCCCTTGTTGTAAGGTAGAAAAAATGTTGCATTTTATTTGCATAAATATTAAAAATACCTATTTGTTGGTATTGACATATACCGTATATACTGAATATTTTTGCAAAAAAAATTAGCAAATGAGAGATATTAAAACCATTTTACAAGTACTCTTTGTATTATTATTCATAGGTACAGATGAGGTTGGGGCACAGAACAAGTCAGAACAGACTCCTGGCTGGCTGCTACAAGGTATTATTACGGATGTTCATGGGGAACCTTTAGTGGGGGCGACTGTGCGAGAGTTACGTACTTCCAAAGGTACGGTTTCCGATCTTGACGGAAAGTTTTCCATGCAGGTTCATAAAGGGCAGACATTGCTTTTCGATTATGTCGGGATGAAGCAGAAAAGCATATTGGTTGGGGAGGACCGATTTATAAAAGTAGAGTTGGAATCTTCCGATAACTCGCTGGAAGAAGTGGTCGTTACAGGATATAATCAAGTCAATAGTCGAATATTCGTCGGAGCTGCTGCCAAGATTTCTACGAAAGATTTTGCTTTTTCTCCACAGGCAGATTTTTCTCGTCTGTTGGAAGGCAGGGCTCCGGGACTGAATATCTCTTCTGTTTCGAGTACTTTTGGTGTGGCTCCTAAAATGAATATTCGGGGAGGAGGTTCTATCAATGGTAATGTGCAGCCTTTATGGGTGGTAGATGGAGCAATATTGGAAGATTTTGCACCGCTCGACAGTGAACAATTGCTGTCGGGTGATGCCATTACGTTAATCAGTTCCAATATTGCAGGATTGAATCCGGCTGATATTGAAAGCATTGGAGTTCTGAAGGATGCGTCGGCTACTTCGCTGTATGGAGCCAGAGGAATGAATGGAGTCATTATTGTAACGACTAAATCGGGAGAAAGGGGAAAAGGATTGAATCTTTCGTATAATTTGACGTTGTCGAAAAGATTCAAACCTGATTATGGACAATTCGATATGATGGATTCCCGGGAAACGATGAAGGTCTATCGGGAAATGGCCAACAAAGGATATTTTACGATGAATGATGCTTTGTATGCACGTAGAGGAGGAGTGTATACACAGATGTTTGAGCGTATTACGAATTATAATGGAAATGGGTTTGAACTGGCAAATACGGATGCAGCAAAAGATAATTTTTTAAGACAAGCCGCAGGGTATAATACTGACTGGTTCGATTTGATTTATAAGGATGCGCTGATGCAGAATCATTCTTTTTCATTGTCTTATGGAGGAGAGAAAAGTACTACATACGCTTCTCTGAGTTTTTATAATGATCCGGGAGAAACAGTTGCCGACCGGACTAAAAGAGTGACCGTTAATTTGAAAAACACTCTATTCCTTTCGGACAAGGTGAAAACTGTTATCGGTATTCAGGCTAATTTCAGAGATCAGTATGCGCCGGGAACTTTCCCGAGAATCAAAAATCTGGAAGCGGGAGCTTATAAACGTGACTTCGATATTAATCCTTTTTCTTATGCGCTGAACACTTCCCGTACATTGAGGCCGTATGATGATAGTGGTCGATATGAGTATTATCGTAATGACTGGGCACCTTTCAATATCATGGAGGAATATCAGCAAAATAAGATGAGAATAAAAATGAATGAGTTCCGTTTGTTTTTACAAGGGAACTGGACTCCGGTAAACGATCTGCATTTATCGGCTCTGCTGAATGTAAGGCATGCGGTGACACACATGATGCATAGCATCGGTGAGCGGTCGAATGTAATAGGTGCTTATCGTGCCAATGGAAACGAGGTGTTCCGTAGGGATAATATTTATTTGTATCGGGATGGTCAGTCGTCGGCGGCACAGGTGGCTATTCCGATGGGTGGAATATTTGATAAGACTACTCGTTCGCTGCAAAGTTATATAGCTCGTATTTCGGGGGATTATAGTTATAGCTTGGGAGAGCATCGGCTGAAGATCTTTTCATTTGCTGAGGTAAAAATGTCAGACAGTGATATGGATCGTTTCAAGGGCTACGGAATTACATTTGATAAAGCAAATGGTATTGCGACCAGTCCGGATATATTCAAAAAGACCATAGCCGAGGGGGATGACTACTTTGGTGTGCAACATACGTACGATAGGGGAATTGTCTTTTCTGGTTCGTTGACTTATAGCTATAAGAACCGCTATGTGGCGAATGTGGTTGGCAATTATGAGGGCTCCAATCTTTCGGGAACGAGTGACCGGGTGAGATGGTTGCCTACTTGGAATGTGGGAGGACGATGGAATATCAGTGAGGAAAATTTTTTCCAACTGGCAAAGAATGTATGGAATAAGCTGGCTGTGAGGATGAGTTATGGATTGGTGGCGAAAATGAATCCGCATGCTATCAACTCTGTCAGTGTATTTGACAGCAAGGTAACTTTCCGTCCCGATGTACATAGCAGAGAATATGCTATCTATTTACGGCATCTGGAAAACAGGGATTTGACATGGGAAAAGATGTATGAGTTTAATGTGGGACTGGACGTGGGCTTGTGGAATGACCGTATTTCTGGAAGTCTGGATGTATATCGTCGCAATTCTTTCGACCTGATTGACTTGATTCGTACTCCGGGGATTGGTGGAGAATATCAGAAGTGGGCTAATTTCGGGGATATGAAAACAACCGGATTTGACCTGAGTCTGCAAACCATGAATGTTCAGACTAAGACGTTTCAGTGGACTACAATCTTTAATTTTTCTTACTATAACCAGCGGATAACGAGGCTCATCAATACGCCGTCTACATTCGATCTTGTGGCAGGAACCGGAAGGGGAAATCTGGAAGGTTTCCCGAGAGGGGCTTTGTACTCGTTCGAATTTGCCGGGTTGAATGAACGGGGACTACCTACATTTAACTGGGGAAACTTACCGTTGGAGGATAATGCTTTGTCCCGGGTTTCGAAGGCTAATTTTTATGATACCCGGTACAATCAGTCTTATCTGGTGTATAACGGACCTGTCGATCCGTATATTACCACGGGATTGTCGAATGTGTTTCAGTTCAAGAATTGGGAACTTTCAGTCTTCCTGTCTGGTCAAATTGGTAATAAATTGCGACTGGCTCCTACCTTCGACGCTGAATATGGAGATTTGAATGTGTTTACTACCCGTTATCGTAAAAGATGGCTGTCGAAAGGGGATGAATCACGTACGGATGTTCCGGTAATTCCTGGTACTGACTTGATAACATTGGTAGGGCGTCAGAATATCGAGCGGGCTTACAATGCATATAATTTCTCGAATGTCAATGTGGTAGATGGTAGTTTTATCCGTATGAAAAGTATTTCTCTGACTTATCGGATTCCGACTAAGGCTTGTGAACGCTTGAAACTAAAATCTGCTTCTGTCAATTTGCAGCTGCAAAATCCTTTCTTGATTTATTCGGACAAGAAACTGAACGGAAGGGATCCTGAATTTGTGAGTTCCGGAGGAGTAGCAGCTCCGATACAGCGTACGTACAGCTTATCTATCAATACGACTTTTTAAATTATGTATTATGAAATTATCCTTAAAAATTTATTTACTTCCGATTCTTATATCACTGAGTTCTTGTCAGTTTTTAGATAAGTCCCCCGATTCTAATGCGGATGTGCGTATTGATTCGAAGGAAAAGATAAAGGAGTTGTTGACTGGTGCTTATCCGAAAAGTAGTTATTTCCGTTTTTTGGAGATGAGGACGGACAATGTGGGTGATAAAAGAAATTCTCTGGAAACGTCCAGACTGGATGAGTCAATGTTTTATTGGAAAGATTACGATGAAGAGGAACCGGATTCGCCGAAAGCCTACTGGATGGAGTGCTATAGAGGAATTGCGCAAGCTAATCAGTCATTGGAGGCATTGGCAGGATTCTCCGACAAGCATGATCCTCAGATTCAGGCTTTATATGCTGAAGCTTTGCTGGTCAGAGCGTATTTGCATTTTATGATTGCCAATATCTGGGCACCGCCTTATCAGGGAGAGGAGGATTCGAAAAATCTTCCTGGAATTGTGTATGTAGAATCTCCAGAAAAGAACGCGTTGGTAAAATACAAGATGGATAATCTGGCGGATACGTATCGTAAAATAGAACGTGATCTGAGATTGGGACTTGCCTGGGTAAGAGATGATTTTTACGATCAGGTAAAATATCATTTCAACAAGAAAGCTGCTTATGCCTTTGCTGTAAGATTTTTCAGTTATACGGGACAATGGCAGGAGGTGATAGATTATAGTGCCTATGTACTTGGTCAGCAGCCTGCAAAGGCAATAACTTCATTTTTGGATATAAGTGATTTGCAGACAGATGAAAGAACTGCTTATTATGCTTCGGAGCAGAATCCAAGTAATTTATTGCTTACAGTTACTGAGTCTTTATGGTATAAGTACTATGTAGATGGCAGATTTGGACTGGATGAGCCGACTTTTCAGAGGGTTGTCGGAAGAAGTGGGGCGAAAACATTGTATCAGATTGCCGGATATAATAAAATGGCGAAACATACGGGCTCAAACAGTGTGTATTTCCCTAAATTTTTTCATTTCAACAATGCGGAAGGTTTATTGAACAGCAAGAGAGGGCATTTCTGTATGAATGTATTGTTTACAACAGAGGAAGTGCTGCTGCACCGGGCAGAAGCCTATGCCATGCTTGAGAACAAAGAGTTGGCACTGAATGATATCGTAACGTTTTTCCTGGCAAAACATGTGACAGCGAAAGGTGTGGGAGAAGCTCCGGAAAGGGAAGAATTGGATTTCATCCCGACATCCGATCGGGATAGGATACAGCCGTATTATCGGCCTCTGTCGGCCAGTCAGGCTTCATTGCTGTTTGTGATATCGGAAATGAGCAGGCAGCAGTTCATGCACGAAGGATTGAGATGGTTTGATTTGCGACGTTTTAATATGAGTGTGGATCGGAATCAGACGGGAGATGTCCGCAATGTGAATTGGGTTTTAAAGCCTGAAGATTCTAGAAAATATTTGCCGTTTCCCAGTGAGGCTATTAATTATATTGAAAAAATAAATTACAATGACTAGATTCATATACTATACTTTTATCTTGCTTTCAAGCTTAATGCTGTTGGGTGGATGCAAGAAAGAACTCAATGATATTTGGGATAATGATGGGTATTCCGAAGCACAAGTATCCGAACTGGATAAATGGCTTGCTGCTGAGTTTGAAATACCTTATAATATCAAGGTTGTATACAGGCAAATGCCTTTTAAGGATCCGATAGCTTTGAATAATCGTTCCGTAGAGCTATCTCGTGTAAAGCCTGTAATGAAAGCATATAAGGAACTGTGGATAGATTATCTGGAGAAGCTTTTCGGAAAGGATTTTGTCCGGCGTTATCATCCGAAGGAAATACGCCTTTATGGTGCTCCAAATTTCGATGACAGACTGGTGGAGGATATGGATACACCTGGATTGGGAACGCAAATTATGCCTTTGTACAATGTAAATGTTTTTGACTGTTCTCGCTCGGAAGCTGTGTATCGTTTGATGCGGGAAGCAACTTTTTGTTTTACCAAAAATATGCTGGAATTGCGGCCGGTTGATCTTCGGGAGTTTTCCGAATATAATATCGTGAAATACAACAAGTGGACGGAAAATGAATTGCAGGGAGAATATTCGGATCGCTCCGACTTGATGGCATCTTTCGGGTATTTTACGAAGGCTGCACAATCGGGACCTGTTGTAGATTTCGCAGAAACGATGAGCTTGTTGCTCTGCCAGTTGCCCAAGAATGTAAATGGGCTTATGAAGATTGACGAATATGAAACGCCTCCTCCCTATAAGCTGGTTCTTCAGAAGAAGGTAGCTTTCATTGACAAATATTTGTTGGAGAATTTCGGAATAAAGCGTTTGTCGGATTTGTCGCGTGTATTGCCTCGCATGATATTGCAGTATCCAGAGAAATGCATAAAGGGTACTTCGGATAATCTTGTTGAACCTTAACTTATTTTTGATAATGATAAAATATAAATTTATACTGACAGTTGTGTCATTGGTTTTATTTGCGGCGTGTAGAAAAGAAGCCGATTGGGATGGACTCTCAGTAACAAGTCGAGAAAAAAAGGCTATTGATGAACTGAAGACTGTTCTTTGTGGCGCGCCTAATGGATGGAAGATGACCTATTTCCCTAGTATCAATACTCGCTTGAATACGGATATCACTGAAAATTATAAGACTGAAGTTTATTCTCTTACAGATGTATATCTGCAACGTCGAATGGGGGTTGGTGGTTATAATCTCTTTCTGAAATTCAAGGAAGGGGGAGAGATGGATGTCCTAACAGATATCGCTTATGCACCTACGGATGTAAAAAGTCATTATACTCCGGTGTATCAGATGGAGATTAGTCAGGCTCAGTATGGTATTACTATTTCTGATGGCTTAACGCTGTTTTTCCGTACGAATACGATGCTGGAAGAATTGTATCCTTATCAGGTGAATGCAACTAATAAGTTTTTGCCAGTCGTTGTTTCACCCCAGCGTATCGTACTGACGACAATGAACTACAATGAAGCGGACAAAGAATTCATTGAACTGACTCCATTGGATATACCGGAAGAACATTGGAAAGATCGGATGAAAAAAATAATCAATGAAAAAGAAGTGTTCAGAACACGTTCTTTCAAGGATTTGAGGCAGAATCTGAAGGAAGACAGAAACTGCATTTTAAGAATTGTATTAACTGCAACGCAACAGGTAGCGTATGAAACAACTTTCGATTTCGGACAGCAGATGATGCAATACAGATTGTCTTCTTCATTTTCCAAAGACTTGCAGTCGCATCGGAAAGTAGCTCGATATGACCGGATGCAATATGAATTATTCTTGAAGAACGAACAACCTAACCGTACTGTTCATGGATATGATGGAAGTACTTATTATACCGGATTGGGGTCCGGATATATTGCTACGGAATCTGGCATTGAATTTCGTCCGGGATTTAAGTTTAATGAAGATGTAATCTTTACAGAGTTTGTCCGCTCAACAGATAAGAAGGAGTGGAAGAGTACAAGCGGGATATATACCGCCTACATCACTTTTGTTGAAAAAAATCACTAATTGTCAAAAATAGATATTATGAATAGACATGTGTTTTATATGATAGCTTATGCTGTATATATGTCTGTACTTTTGGCTTCTTGTTCCAGAGAAAATACGGAAAGTCTGACAGAAGATTTCTCAAAATTCATAGAACTTAAACCAGCGGAACAGGTACCTCATGAGCCCGGAGTTCCTTTTAATTGTTTCCCTAAAGAGGTGGGAAAGCTTGGATTCAATCGTAGTGAAGAAATACCCCTGGGAGGCTATCGTGAAAAATATCAGGTATCGCTATCTATAGATGTAATGGCCAATTATTATGGAAGCTTTGATAAACAGAATCTTTCGGTGGTTATTTTACAATATTTAGATGAGAATAATGAACTGAAAATTGATACGATAATGGATGGTCATAATGTCATAGAAAGAGATAAAAGGAATCGTTTTAAGCCCTATTTCTCGGATGTAGAGCCTGTGTCAATTACAAAACAGTCTGGCGATCCCGTCTATTTTGCTGTATTTTATAGTCCTTATGCCCATTTCGACATGAGTGTGACCATGAGTACCGAAACGCAGGACGGCATGGAAAGTCTTCCTGACTTAAGTCATCGTTACAGCAGAACTTTGGAGTCGTTTCATATTTCTGAAATAGGGAAAAATTATAATGTATATTCTCAAGCGATGTATCTTCCATAAGGAGAAATATAAATCATACAAAAACTAAAATAGACTAACAATGAAAAGAAAATTTATTGGATTGGCTTGGGCTGCTTGTGTACTTTTGGGTGGCTCAAGTTGTAGTAAACAGGAAATAAAAAGAGAGGACAAGACTTCTGATGGGATAATTTCTTCTGATGCTTATAGTACCGACTACAGGTTTTTCAGAAATGGTATATCCAGTGTAGATATAGGGGAGTCCAAAAAGGTTCTTCTTGATTTTAGAAATTTCAACAATGGAATTAATGCCAAGGTCCTGACAAATCTTGAAGGAAAGAGGAGGGATTATCGGAATGAACTGGCTTCTCATATTGCTGTTGGTTTTAAGGAGCAGGAAAAGGTTCGGAATATCTTGGAAAATTTTCTTGATGAAATAACAGAGGCTTCCAAAAGTGCTTTTGCAGGTACCTTTGCTCGTGAAGGTAAAATAGGTATTGTTCAAGTAAGCAATGATGAACAGCGTTTAGTCAACGAAAAGGGAGTAGAGCTAGGGCAGGTGATCCAGAAAATGATGATAGGGGCTTTGCAAGTGTCGAATATCGATTATTTCCTGATGAAATCTCTTACGGCCGACAACCAGACTGTTGTGAAGGGCAAAAACTGTACGGAAATGGAATATTACTGGGATATTGCCTGGGGATATATTGGTAGTATAAATGCAGATCCGGACCGTATTTCTCCATTGTTTCTTGCCAATTATATTGAAAAAGAGGCGGTGGGTATGAAAGGTTTGGAGAATATAAATGTAGCAGTCTATCATGCATTTCGGGCTGGGAGAAAGGCCGTCGTAGACAGTCATCCTGAAGAAATGAAAAAGCAGGTAGCGGAAATTCGGAAATTGCTTTCCAAAATGTTGGTGCTTCGTACGATGTATTATTTGAATGAAAGTTCCAAAATCTTACGTCAGAAAAGTGGAAAGGAGTTGAATGAACAGTATTTCCATAATATGGGTGAGGCATTGGGATTCATACTCGCTTTGCCTTTCGTAAAGAATGAAAAGGGAGAGTATTTCATGACCATGGATCAGGCGAAAGAATTATATGACGAATTGACTTATGGAGAAAAAGGTATTTGGGACAAAGAACGAATAGAAGGAAATCAGACTGGATCTATTATTGATGTAAATAAGAAACTTAAGGCATATTATAATTTATGAATAACAGATTTTATAAGCAGATATTATGTATTTCTATCGGGGCCTTGCTGATACTGGCGGGATGTGTATATACTCCGATAAAAGGTGTTTCGGAAAAAAGGACCATTGATGCTACTTACTTGTCTTTCTGGTATAAAAGACAGATTATTCCGGCGTTCTCAAATTATCAACTGAAAACAAAAGAAATGCTTCAGGCTGCCTATGCTCTGAAAGATACAGAAGAGGGTGCGGAACGGGAGGCTGCTATAGGACATCTGAAAGAGTTATACAAGGAAGCGTTCCTAAGCCTTCAGGATGTCATTATTTTTGATCATGCAATTTTCCATAGTGGCGTAAGCGGGGTATATGAACTGGCCGGGACATCACAAGTAAATAAGACGTTGGTTAAATCGGCTATTGAAAACAGCCGATTTTCCTCCAGTGAGATCATTCAAGAACTGGAAGAAGGATTAAATCAGCCTAATGCCACAGGGTTTGCAGCATTGGATTATATGCTGTATAGCGGAGAGATACCACTGGATACTGCTTGTATTCAATATATATGTACGGTGTGTGAAGTCATCAATCATTATGCGAAAGCAGCTGAGAACTATTATGTTGAAAATGAAAATGCTTTTGTTTCCAATAATGACTTTTCGGCAAGAGGAAGTCTTTGTGTATTGATTAATACACTGATGAAGCAATATGAGGTATATATACGTACCATAAAAGTAGGTATTCCGATTGGTATATATGGAGCAGCTATCGTACAGAAAAAACCGGCTCCTCAAGCGGTAGAAGGTTATTATTGCGGAAAAGGTTTGTCTACTCAGCTTCTTCACAGAAGTATCTTGGCGTTGAAAAACTTTTATAATGGTGTGCCTTATAATGAATCGATGCCATTGCCGGCAAATAGTTTTAGACGTTTTATGGAGGAACAGTTGGCTGTTTCAGGAAAAGGGGACAACGGACTAATCAATCTGTTTGGGAAAACCTTGGATGTGCTTGAAGGTGAAACTCGAAATCTGAATCATGATGATATAGCCGTATTGGTAAATACTCCTGACGGAATGGAGCGTTTGAAAGAAATTTATGTGGAGTTGCAGAAAGTGGTAGGTTTGTTAAAAGCCAAGCTTATTGTTGAATTAAATCTGACGGTTACGTATACCGACGGAGAGGAGGGAGATTAAGCGATGAAAACTTATCTTAGTATATGTCTGTTTACATTTTTGCCGGCAAGTGTCTATGCGCAATTGCTCCCAGACAGTTGTATGGAAAATAAGGAAATAGTGCTGGATGAAGTATATATTTACAGTAATAAGGAAAATACGGCAGCTAAACCTCGTTTCATGCGTGATGTGGAAGGTACTATGATTTTTGCAGGGAAAAAGAGTACGGTTTCTCTCTTGGAAAATATGTTGTTGAACAAGGCAGCAAATAATACCCGACAGATGTTTCGGAATGTATCGGGTATCGTGATTCACGAAGGGAGCGACGGAGGCTTACAGTTGAATATCGGCTCCCGAGGATTGAATCCGAATCGTTCGGCTAACTTTAACATTCGGCAGAACGGTTATGATATCAGCGCTGATCCCTTAGGTTATCCGGAGAGTTATTATACCCCCAATGCCGATGATATAAAAGAGATACAAGTACTGAGAGGGGCTTCTGCCTTGCAGTATGGTTCACAGTTCGGAGGAATGATTAATTTTAAGTTAGCTACTCCTCCAGCCGATAAAAAAATAGATATCCGGCAACATTTTTCAGCTGGGAGCTATGGCTTTTTGGGAAGTTATTCCAGAATATCGGGAACAATCGGTAAATTCTCTTATTATCTGTCTGCACTTCTAAAACGAGGAGATGGATATCGGGAAAATTCCGATTATAAAAGTTATAACGTGCTGGCACAGTTAAGATATCAGTCAGGAGAAAATGATCTTTGGGGAATCGATTGGTTGAAATATCATTATCTGGAACATCAGCCGGGGGGATTGACAGATGTGATGTTTCTTGAGAATCCGAAACAAAGTAATAGAAGCCGAAACTGGTTTTTGATAGACTGGAATATCATTTCTTTGTCCTATCACCGAAATATGCCTGAACTGCGTGCTGATCTGGATGTAAAAATGACGGGATTGTATGCCGATCGTTTTGCTTTAGGTTATCGGGACAAACGGGTTGGTACTCCGGATCCGGGAAATACAGAAAGAGATTTACAAAAAGGAACTTTCAGAAACTGGAGTGCAGAGATCGGATTTTTGAAAAGATTTAATTTGGGAACGACATCTGTTCCTTCTTCATGGGCTGTTGGGTTTAAATATTTTCAAGCCAATAATCTGACTCATCAGGGAGCGGGTACAACAGGTGCTGATGCGGACTTTACGTTGGTGGAGCCTGTTTTGTCGGGAAGTCATTTCCGGCAGAATAAGATTCCGTATCGTTCATCGTACAGACTTCCTAATCTGAATTTTGCCCTTTTCTCTGAAGTCAATTTGAGGTTGAATGAAAAGTGGAGTATCGTCCCTGGTGTACGAATGGAATACATCCAGACAGGTATCAGAGGGAAAAGAAGCTATTACGGTATTGATTATGCGACGGAAGGTTATCCTATGACGGAAGACATACTGATAGACAATAAGACTAATTCCAGACGGATATGCTTAGCTGGAATGGCACTGTCGTATAAAGCAGCTCAGTCGGAGGTGTATGCAAATGTTACCCGAAACTATCGTGCCATAACATTCAATGACATGCGTACCATATCTCCTGCACTGGAGGTAAATCCAGACTTGAAAGATGAAACAGGATTTTCTTCGGACGTAGGTATCCGTTCACGAGGCAGTACATTACTGACTTATGATGTCAGTCTGTTTTTCTTATATTATGGGAACCGGATAGGAGAATTTTTCAGAGAAAATCCGGCTGTCAAGGGGACTTATCAGAGATATAGGGATAATATTGGAAACGGAATCAGTTACGGGGTGGAAGGCATGTGTAATTACGACTTTCAGCACTTGACGGATCTGCTGAATTGGTCGGATTTTAAGGTAAATATTTTTGCTAACTGGGCGATTACGGGTTCCAGATACTTAAAAAGTAAAGCTGGTTATAATATTGAAGGTAATAAGATGGAGTTTGTTCCTTTGTATAATCTGAAGGGAGGACTTACTGCACAATACAAAAGGATTTCTATGGCTTTGCAGGCCGGTTTTACTTCCTTTCAGTTTACGGATGCAGCCAACGAACCTATGGATCCGAATGATGCAGTCTATGGTATTTATGGTGCCATACCGGGATATTGTGTTGTTGATCTGAATTTGGATTATCGATTAAATAAATATATAGACTTGGTATTATCATTCCAAAATATCAACAACAGTATTTATATGACAAGAAGGGCATCCGGTTACCCGGGACCAGGTATCATTCCGTCTGCTCCTTTTAATTTTATGGGAACAGTAATGTTTCATTTGTAAATCGTATGAATATGGTAGAAAGTATAGAATATCTTTTTCGAGAAGGAATTGTCGGACCTGTTTCCTATTTATTTGATCCGGGCAGAAGAATTGCGTGGGTATATTTGCTTATTTCGGGGATACTGGCTTGTATATGGTATATGTATGTTCTTAAATTCTCATTCAGAAATAGTATAAGAGAAATTTTTAAGAAAGAATATTGGTGGAGTCGTTCCGCAAAAACGGATTATAGTCTGTTTTTGATATGTGGAGTCTGTAAAGCTATTTTTGTCATTCCTTTTTTAGTAAGCGGAAATATGCTTGCTTACTTACTCAGCATGAAAATGACATCGTGGCTGGGAACTCCATCCATACATCTGTCGGCTTATGTTGTGATGTATCTTTATCCTATAGTTCTCTTCCTTGTTAAGGATTTTTCCATTTACGTCACACATTATTTGTTGCATCGTAATAGATATTTATGGGAGTTTCATAAAGTGCATCATTCGGCCGATACGATGAATCCTTTTACGCTTTATCGTATGCATCCAGTAGAAATGATTTTGCAGAATCTTCAGGGATTTTTGGCTTTTGTCCTGGTAACTGGCGTTTTCTACTATTGTAATAATACTGTATTGGTGAGGGCTACTATTTTAGGGGTTAATGCCTTTAGTTTTGTATTTTTTGTGGCGGGTGCCAATCTGCGTCATTCTCATGTGCCTTTGCGATACCCTAAGCTCCTTGAACATATTTTTATGAGTCCTTACCAGCATCAAATGCATCATGATAAGAAAGGTAAATTTTGTCATAGTAATTATGGATCCAGACTGGCATTATGGGATTTTATGTTTGGAACCCTGCATACTTCTGATGAATTGCCTTTGGAAAAACGACAATTCGGGCTACCAGGGAAAGGATTATACTTGGCAAATAATCTGTGGGGAAATTTGATATCTCCTTTTTTAGGGTGCTTGAAATTGATCAAAAGGCAATTCTCTGCTTGATGTAATTGCGGGTGTATATACCATAATATTTCGTATTTGTATAAAAATATAGCAGGGGCTGTTCCCATTAGGCAGAATAATAGAGTATTTCATATTCTGATAGACCAATGGTGAACAGCCTACTGCTTTTATACATTCCAGTCTGATTGATTGCAATACCTGCGGCTCTTATAACCAATGCAATACTGCTTTTTTAATATACTTCAACTGATCCTTTGCATGACGATCGTTGGAACACAGTTTTTCATGAATGAAGTATGAAATAGTTATCTGATTATTTGGTTTCTCCTAAAAGGATATCTACACCTTGGATAAATGTAATATCACGTGGTATGCCTGCTTCATTGATTTTGTTAAGATCTGCCTGAAGGGCAGGAGTGATTCCACCGTTTTCGGCTCTGTACTTCGTTGCGAATTCTATATTACCGTCTCCTTGTGTCTGGAGGATTAGTGCAGCCCAGCCGTTCATAGCTTCTTTTGCTTTTTCGAAATCTATAACATACTGCCCTTTGGCATCACGCGAAAATGCTCCAGCTTTCTCCATGTAGTTGAAGCACATCATGTTGGCTTTTCCATGAGATGACGCAGCTCCAAATCTTACGGAACGCAAGATACCTGCAATATAGGTAGTAATGGCGTCTTCGGCCGTAATATTTGTAATTTCACCCATTTCGATGAGTTTGGTTACCATAAACAGACCTAAGATATCTGCTTTAGCCTCTTCCCACGATGTCTTTTCTGTACCCATCACGGCATCCACACTTTCATTGGTGTTGATGGTCTGCTTGACACCCAGTCCATGTGCAACTTCATGGAAGGTAACATTCCAGAAGAATGCGTCGAAATTAAGATATTTCTGCTGTTCGGGGGTTACGATAAGTTGTCCGATAGGCAAAAGAATTTTATCAAATTTTGCTTTCATGGAGTTTCTTAGTTGCAAACGGCGGGTACCTTTCAATGCGTGTACTCTTTCATCGTTCGGCAGATTAATCGCGATAGTCTTACTGCCGGCGTTACAGTCGCCTGCATAGTACACAGCATCGTATACATTCAGGTCGGATGATGTACCCGGAACAAATGTTTTGTATTCTGGTGCGCAAGGCAACTCTTTCTGGAGAGCTGGAAGCATGGATACGAACTTAGCAAGGTCTTTGCTTCTAGCTTCATCTTTCAATAGGATGAACGACTCGTACGAAGCTTTAGTTTCCTGGAACTTGTCGTCGTAACTTTCAATAGGACCTGTCACGAAATCTATCTTGCTATCTTTCATGTCCATCCATGCAAGGTCGCTTTCCAGATAATCATCTGTCTTAAATGCCTCGATACGCTTTTCAAGGTAGTTCTTCAAGCCCGGATCTTCTGCCAATGTCACTGCTTTCTCCAATAAAGTACAGATGTGTCCTATTTCTTCGGCATAGGCTTCATGATACCAGACGCTTTTGAGAGAACCATCTTCATTCCTTCGGATAACGGTGTACCATGAGTTTTTGTTAGCGTCTTCGAATGCGTCGAACTCTTCTGCTGTAATGTCATGTGGATAATAATTGCATACTGCCGGTTTTTCACCATATCCAGCCAGGAATGGTTTGTTATTGTCAAGACGGTCCCACGCCCCATATTGAATCATGGCAAATTCTTTCGCATAGCTGTCGGTGATGGTATCGAGCTGGCTCTTGTCACCAAAGGTCTGCTTCCAGAAAAGATTGTCGGTGATTTCTCCTACCTGAAAGAATATTCTTACTAATTCCTTTTCCTTGTCATTCAGGTTGTTTACAAGGTCGGATTTTAATTCTACACGGGCATACTCTTCTACTTTTGCTTTCAGGGGAGACTCTTGTTGTTGATTACTGCAAGAGAATAATGTTGCGGTTACAGCTACGACTCCCAATAATGATGCCGAAAGGTTAATCATCTTTTTTCTCATAATTGATTGTTTATTTTAATTTACATAAATCTCATCCACAAAGATAAAGGCATTTCCACCTGGCCAAGTGTGCCATGAGGGTAACTTCGGAGTGATTTTGCCAATTATTCTGACATAGCGTGCCAATTGTGTATCGAATGTCAGCTCATGGCGATAGATACCGTCGCGGTCGTCTTTTTTTAGAACTGGTTTTGAACTTTCTGCCACTTTGGTGAAATTCTTTCCATCGGCAGAGCACCACACTTCCATACCTGTGATGTCCATGACGGCAGCTCCTATTGCTACATCGGTACGGAATGCCGCGCTCGATACTTCTGTTACCTTTCCTAAATCTACCGTAGCATCCAGATCGCAGAGGAAGCCTAGCCAGCGGCCAGTATTGTAGCGTGTATCGCCAGTCAGTCCGTCAGTCAGTATGGAAGCTCCTTTATAGGTATAGGTAGGACTAGGTTGTCCAGCCAGTGTCACAGGGCAGAATGTGGCTTTGTTCACACTGATAGTATCACACACTAAATTATTGTCTGTTTCTCCCGGCATGATGACTTTTGCTTTTAGTATGGCATTGCTGTTTATATTGAACGGTTCCTTATAAAGTTGTGATTTTTCTGTAGGTTCACTGCCATCCAGCGTATAATATATCTTTCTGTTTCCAAGAGTATTCAGTTGTATACTGAGTTGGCGATTTAAAGTATCATTCTCGTAGTCGGATGTTACTTCGAATGCTCCTTTATGGTAGTTCAGACCATATTTGTCATACCGCTTTATAATATTGAACATACGCAAAGCGAATTCATGGTAATCTCTGTCTAGCTTGTCAAAACCGCTCCATGTAATTTCAGCCAGTGCGGCAAGTCGAGGCAACAAACGGTATTCTATCTGTTCCATTGTTTCTACGTCTTCGCTCCATAGACAAGCCTGAATACCTTTGACATGTGCAGCATCAGCTTCAGTCATGCCATCAAGGACAGGATTGAAGTCGTAGACTTTTCTTATGGCATTATCTCCCGGCAGATTGAGTACATCCATTGCACTGAAGTAAAACTGTCCGCAAGGAGTCATGACAACATCATATCCCTTTTTAGCTGCTTCAGCACCATATTCTGCATTTCTCCATGCCATAACGGTAGCATTAGGTGTTGCTCCTCCGGTAAGAATCTCGTCCCAGCCTATAATGCGTCGTCCGTTTTCTTCAACGAATTTTTCTACTTCGGTCATAAAGTAGCTTTGCAGTTTGTCCTCCGCTTCATACTGTTTAGTATCTTTCCATCCTTTAGCCTTGATAAGGGCCTGGCATTTGGGACATTCCTTCCAGCGGTCGCGTGGGCATTCGTCTCCGCCAATGTGAATGTAACGTGAAGGGAACAGTTGCATGACCTCTGTCAATACATCTTTGACAAACGGCAAAGTCTTGCTGCTGCCTACACATAGTACATCCTTGTGTACGCCATATTCTACAGCTGTTTCATAAGGTCCTCCGGTACAACCGAGTTCGGGATAAGCAGCCAGTGCCGACGTGATATGTCCCGGAAGGTCTATTTCGGGTATAACTTCTATGTATCTTTCGGCAGCATATTTTACAATTTCTTGAATATCTTTTTGTGAATAGAAGCCGCCGTAAGGTTTTCCGTCAGTTCCTTTCACCCCGTCTGTACGCAGTGATTCCTTTCTTTTAGAGCCTATTTCTGTGAGTAGGGGATACTTCTTTATTTCTATTCGCCAGCCCTGATCATCGGTGAGATGCCAGTGAAATACATTCAGATTGTGCAGCACCATAAGATCGAGATACTGTTTTACTTGCTCTACGTTGAAAAAGTGGCGTCCTACATCAAGATGCATACCCCGGTATGTTAAACGGGGATAATCTTCGATTTTAGTCTGTTGGAAAACAATTTTGTCGCATGATTCTATAGGAGAAGCTTTACGCAACGTCTGTACACCATAAAAGACACCGGCATGTGATCCTCCAGTTATGGTAATGCCATTGTGGTCTGCAATGAGTTGGTATCCTTCAGGATTCTTTATGTTTTTATCTATGCTCAGCGTGATACTGTTTTTTGCAGCTTCTGTTGACGTGACAAGTGTGTAGCCTGTACATTCGTTGATATAATTGTTCAGAAAACTGGCGATAGTCCCCATTTCATTGTCATTGTTAGGAATAACAATAGTTGTTTCTTTGTTCAAAATAAACGATTCAGTCTGTGACATTATTTCAGTATGCTGTGGCAGTGGAATAATGGCATAATCAGCAGTTCCCTCCCTTGTACCTCCACAGGAAAAGAGAGTTACCGTGATTGTAGCAAACAAGAATGATTTTAATTTCATATTGTTGTCATCTAAGGTTAATTAAGAGTGGAATTTGAATGGAGAATACGAATCCATTACATATTAATCTTTTTTGCAAAGTAAATTATTATTTTTAATTATTTCAGTATTTTTTATCCGAATAACGCCTTTATTTCGGATTTCTAAGTTTTAATTAAAAAAGATAATTTATAGGGATATAGGCTAATTTTTCATGGGGAGTTCAGCTTGCTTGCAGTATGAAATATCTCTGAATAAGACATAAAAAAAGCACTATAGTCAATTGACTACAGTGCTTAATTAGTCTCTCTGCGGAAGCTGGGGGATTCGAACCCCCGGTACGGTAACCCGTACGGCAGTTTAGCAAACTGCTGGTTTCAGCCACTCACCCAAACTTCCAGTTTCCGTAGTTTCTGATTGCGTTTTCTCTCAAACGCGGTGCGAAGATAGAGGGATTTTTTGATTTGTGCAAACTTTTGCAATACTTTTTTTATGCTGTCTGTGATGCAGTCTGGATAGTTTTCTGATTCTAAACTGGTTAAGAATTTTATTTTTTTTCTTCAATTATGTACCTTCTGTTTAATATAAAGAATGGTCACATCTTATTAAATTATCAATGCGTGTTTTGTAATTATTACAAATTAATAATATCACTAATTTTAGGTATTGTGTAATTTGTGTTTATTGACTATCTTTGCACTCGGTTTTCAAATAGAATTAGAACTAGATTAAATTATCGATTATGGCAATGAATTTTAAAGAAGGTCGTTGGAACCATGAAATCAACGTTACCGATTTCGTAAAGACAAACATAACCCCTTACGAAGGCGACGCCTCATTTTTGGCTGGTCCTACTGAACGTACAAAGGCTGTATGGAATAAGTGTTTGGAAGCTTTGGCTGAAGAACGTGCAAATAACGGAGTACGCTCGCTCGATCCTTCTACTGTTTCAACTATCACGTCTTTTGCTGCTGGATATATTGATAAGGATAACGAGGTTATTGTTGGTTTGCAGACTGACGAAGTGTTACGTCGTGCCATCAAGCCTTTCGGAGGTATTAAGGTAGTAGAAAAAGCATGTCGTGAAAATGGGGTAGAGGTTGATCCCAGAGTAAAAGATATTTTTACTCATTACCGTAAGACACATAATGATGGTGTATTTGATGCATATACGGAAGAAATTCGTTCATTCCGTTCTTTGGGATTCCTGACGGGTTTGCCAGATAACTATGCGCGTGGTCGTATAATTGGTGACTATCGTCGTCTGGCTTTGTATGGTCTGGATCGTTTGATTGAAACAAAGCAGGATGATTTGCGCCATTTGACGGGACCTATGACTGATGAACGCATTCGTTTGCGTGAAGAAGTTGCAGAACAAATCAAGGCATTGAAAGAAATCAAGGTGTTAGGACAGCAGTACGGACTTGATTTGAGTCGTCCGGCAACTACAGCACAGGAAGCTGTTCAGTGGGTATATATGGCTTACTTGGCAGCCGTGAAGGAACAGGATGGTGCGGCTATGTCACTGGGTAATGTTTCATCTTTCCTTGATATTTATATAGAATATGATATGAACCATGGCAATCTTGATGAGTTACATGCTCAGGAGTTGATTGACCAGTTCGTTATCAAATTGCGTATGGTACGCCACCTGCGTATGCAGGCTTATACGGATATCTTTGCCGGAGATCCTACTTGGGTGACAGAGTCTATTGGTGGCCGTTTCAACGATGGTCGTACAAAAGTAACTAAGACATCTTTCCGTTTCTTGCAGACCTTGTATAACCTCGGTCCTTCGCCAGAACCAAACTTGACGGTTCTGTGGAGTCCGCAGTTGCCGGAAGGCTTTAAAGATTTCTGTGCTCGTGTATCTATCGACACTTCTTCTATTCAGTATGAGAACGACGACTTGATGCGTGAAGTGCGTAATTCAGATGATTACGGTATTGCTTGCTGCGTATCTTATCAGGATATAGGCCGTCATATCCAGTTCTTCGGTGCACGTTGTAATCTGGCTAAGGCTTTGTTGCTGGCTATCAACGGTGGACGTTGTGAGAATACAGGAACATTGATGGTGAAGGATATTCCGGTGCTGACTGGTGACGTGCTGAACTTCGAAGAAGTTTTGGCTAACTATAAGAAGGTTTTGAAGGAGATGGCACGTGTATATAATGAGGCAATGAACATCATTCATTACATGCACGATAAGTATTATTATGAAAAAGCTCAGATGGCATTTGTCGACACGAATCCGGCTATTAACTTGGCTTATGGTGTAGCAGGTATGTCTATTGCTGTCGATTCTCTTTCTGCTATTAAATATGCGAAGGTTACTGCTAAGCGTAATGATATCGGCTTGACAGAAAGCTTCGATATTGAAGGTGAATTCCCTTGCTTCGGTAATGATGATGATCGTGTAGACCACTTGGCTGTAGACCTGATTTACTACTTCGATGAGGAATTGAAGAAATTGCCGGTTTATAAGAATGCGAAACCTACCTTGTCTATCTTGACTATTACCTCGAATGTAATGTATGGTAAGAAGACAGGTGCTACTCCGGACGGTCGTGCTAAAGGTGTAGCTTTTGCTCCTGGTGCCAACCCGATGCATGGACGCGACAAGAATGGTGCTGTTGCTTCGTTGAGTTCTGTTGCCAAATTGCGTTATCGTGATTCTCAGGATGGTATCAGTAATACGTTCTCTATCGTTCCGAAATCACTCGGTGTAGACATGGAGAATCGTGTAGAAAATCTTGTAACGATGATGGATGGTTATTTCATCAAGGGCGCTCACCATTTGAATGTAAATGTATTAAATCGTGAAATGCTGGAAGATGCCATGGAGCATCCTGAAAAATATCCGCAACTTACTATTCGTGTGTCGGGCTATGCTGTGAACTTCATCAAACTGAGCCGTGAGCATCAGTTGGAAGTAATTTCGCGCAGTTTCCACGAACGTATGTAATTTTTGTGATTATTAATAGATCAATACTACTGGTGCGATAAAATCGCATTGGTTTTAAATATCATCAAATAATGAGAGCTCTTTGACATTTTGGTTTAAAATTATTGATGAGTCTTGTTTTGTTATCAACGACCTCAGGTCTGTTCTTTCCAAGGCGGATATTCTAATCAGGGTAGCCACCTCGGTGATTGAATATTGGCTGTTGCAGGCAGCCTTTATTCTTGCCACTGTCAGATACGATATGATGGCAGCCCAAAGATGGATTTTGACAGCATTTTCCGAATATCCCCACAGAGTCTTTACGGTGATGTTCTGTTTAATCCACTTGAAGAAGACCTCTATATCCCATCGATGGCGGTACAAGTTGGATATTTCCAAGGCACTGACTTCAAAGTTATTGGATATAAAGTCCACAATAGTGTCATTGTCAGGGTCATAAACACGGATAAATCTCATGTCTTCGGGATACAGCTTGCTTGAGTTATACCCCGTTACCTTTATACGGGAGTCTTCCAGTACGCCAGACTTGACATCGGAAATATCCATCTGCTTGACAGTCTCGAATTTCATGTTCTCTTTTGGACGTGATACCCAAAATGCCTGAGCCTGATGAAATCTAAAAAGTGCTTTAAAGTCAACATATGCCTTATCCATCACGTAGAAAGCATAAGGCTCCGGTGTCAGTGTATCAAGCTCGTTGCTGTCATGCCACTTGCCGTCCGTGATATGGATATTGGCAGGTATGCTGCCTCTCAAATCCAACAGGGTATGCATCTTGACAGCCCCTTTGCTGTATTTCCCCAAAGCCCACGTTGCAAGCTTTATACTGGTTGATATGGTCGTGGAATCAAGCGCATATATCACGTTGTCAATGGTAATTTGAGTCAGTTGGATATTTGAGCACATCGGTCTGACCGTGGCAATCAAATAAAGGCCCAGTCCTTCAAAAATGCGATAATCCCTACTTTCGTTTGCACGAGACAATGAGGTATGGTTCACAGCCTTACGAAAGCCGAGATGATAAAGCATCTTGTTATGGGCTTCGAGGCATAGACAAATATCCCTCAGAGAATCACATCCTGTCAACTGTCCGAAAAGCAGATGAAGGAGGTGATTGTAACTGCTGAGATTTTTGGTATGCCAATCTCCTTTATATTGCTTTACGAGTTTATCAAACTGATAACGCGGTATATACTCGACAACTTGGGAAAATATAAACTTGCCCTGATTCACAATCCTGATATGTTGAAACTACAGGACTAATAAATCATTTTCAAATCAAAAAATCAATGAACGCTTATATTGGATTAAAAATTAATTGTTTAACTGTAGTGATGCGATTTTTATCGCACCACTAATAATAGATCAATAAACATTTGTCGTTCTCCTCGCCGAGCTGGACGGCAAATGTTTTTTCTTTAGACCGATAAGCTGAAACTGATGATTAGAGTACATTCATACGAATCGCTTGGTACTTACGACGGACCGGGTATTCGTCTTGTCGTTTTTTTGCAAGGCTGTAATTTCCGTTGCTTGTATTGTGCCAACCCGGATACAATTGATGCGAAAGGGGAGAGTAAAGAAACTGCTCCTGAAGATATTTTGAAGATGGCTGTCAGCCAGAAGCCTTTTTTCGGAAAGAAAGGAGGAATTACGTTTAGCGGCGGTGAGCCGACTTTTCAGGCCAAAGCATTGATTCCTTTGTTCCGGATGCTGAAAGAGGCGGGTATTCATATTTGCGTTGATACCAATGGTGGAATCTGGAATGAAGATGTGAAAGAGCTTTTTTCGCTTGCCGACTTGGTATTACTCGATGTAAAGGAGTTTAATAACGAGCGGCATAAAACACTTACTTCGCGCAGCAATGAGCAGACACTTCGTACGGCAGCATGGCTGGAAGAGAATGGAAAGCCATTTTGGCTGCGTTATGTATTGGTACAAGGATATAGTTTCTTCCGTGAAGATATAGAAGCTTTAGGAGAACATTTTAAAGACTATCGTATGATACAACGGGTGGAAATTCTTCCGTATCATACATTGGGAGTACATAAATATGAAGCGATGAAGCTGGAGTATAAGCTGAAAGAGGTGAAGCAAAATACTCCTGAACAGTTGGAGGAAGCTCGGACACTTTTCGAGAAGTATTTTCAGACGGTTTATGTAAATTGATTTTTTCTTTATACCTACATGACTGGTTGCATGGCGTAACTTGTTTATTGTAAATCTATGAAACGAGAGGTGATTGGAAACTAAAGCTTCATTACATATATAGTGACTGTAAAGTTAAGATAGGTTTACTTATAATCTATAAGTTACAACATAAAAATCTCCTACTTTAGTCTTTGTTTTCTTCAATTACAGGACTAAAAGTAGGAGATTTTTTACTTCTAAGCTTCAATCTATAAGATTTTTACTTTTGAAATTCTATTTTGAGACGGCTTCTTTAGCAGCCCCTTTTCGTTTCAATGAGAAAAAGAATTCCAAAATTCTATGTTGAATGATTCATCACTTAGCGAAAATCATTTCTTTTTCTTCTGCAAATCGATGGCATAGGCCAATATAACGATGAAGCAGAGCAGAGGTACAATGAATCCAGTGGCAGTATTGATTGTATCAGCTATGTAGCCCATGATAATGGGAGCTATAGCACCACCTACAATACTCATAATAAGGTACGAGGAAGCTCGTTTGGTATGTTCGCCTACACCGCGGATGGCTAAGGCAAAAATGGTAGGGAACATAATCGATTCACATAAAAAGCAAAAGAAGAAAGCTCCTGAGGATATGTTACCTAATCCCATAATAACTAATACCATTGCCACTATAGCTCCCGCTGATACAAAAGCTAATAGACGTTCGGCACGAATGAATCCCATAACCCAGCTGCCAGCCATTCGTCCTGCCATGAACAATCCCATACCTACAAACGAAAGCCATAGGGCAGCTTCACGGGCAGATATGTTGACATGCTCTGTCACATAGTTGATAAAGAAGCTGTTGATTCCTGTTTGGGCTGCAACATAGAAAAACAGGGCAATAAGTCCGAAGGTGAAGTTGCGATGCTTCCATAAAGAAGATCGTTCACAAGTCGTAGTTGCCCCTGTCGGTTCTTCTGGAAGAGTTATTTCAGGCAAATGAATGCGTGCAAAGACAATCGCTACAAGAAGTACCAGTATGCCGATGATAGCGTATGGAATGGCAATGTTTCCGCTTCCACCGTCGGCAGAGAAAAGAAATAGTCCTCCGACCAGCGGACCGCAGATCCATCCTAGTCCGTTGAATGACTGTGCCAGATTAATTCTTCTTTCAGAAGATTCTTTGTCGCCTAATACTGTCACGTAGGGATTGGCTGCTGTTTCCAGACAAGTCAGTCCACATCCGATGATAAATAACGATAACAAGAAAAATTCGAAAGACATAATCCGTTCTCCCGGAATAAACATGAGTGCCCCGATACCGTAGAGTAACAATCCGGTGACAACTCCTGCCCGATAGCCGTAGCGACGGATGATTTCTCCCGCAGGCATGGCCATCAGGAAATATCCACCGTATACAACAGCCTGTACCAGTGCAGAATGTGTTTTCGAAATACTTAGTGCATCTTGAAAATGTTTGTTCAGTACATCCAGAATGCTGTGGGCAAATCCCCACAAAAAGAACAATGTAGTAATGAGTACAAACGGCACGAGGTAATTCACCCCGTCGGCCGTCTGTACCAATTTTATTTTTGGCTTCATATAACTTTCTTGATAATGTTTAACTGCGGCTCACTTCCAGTCCTTTGTTCGAAAGGCTCATTTCAACGAAACGGGCACGATTGTTGGGTGGATTCTGAGTCAGAATTTTGCGGATGTGTACGGCTGCTTCCGGATCTTTTGCGACCATGTACAAATATCCTCCTCCTCCGGCTCCAGGAAGTTTGTATCCTAAGCAGAGATCGTCTATCTGGCGGGTTATGGCAGCTACCGCAGCCGGATTGGTTCCGGCATCAAGCAACTGATTCTGTTGCCAGGTCTTTCGAACCAAACGTCCCATTTCTTCGAAACTGTTGCGCAGGATGGCATCGTATAGATCGAGTGCATGTTGCTTCATCTGTCCAAGCAAGTTCAGATGTTCTGTCGAATTGAGGAACATTCCACGTACGATTTCGGCCAGGATACCTTTTGCCGTACGGGTAATACCTGTATAATACAGCAGATGGCACTGACGGTATTCATCGCCTGTAAACAGATGATCGGGGAGCCAGCGTACCATGGGTTCCTGATTCCATCCGGAATGCGTTTGTAACAATTTAACACCTTGCAGGACTCCTCCGTATTGATCTTGCCAGCCACCACCGGTAGTAAGCAGTTGTTCCAGTATAAGTGTGCGACTACCTATTTCATGTTTATCCCAGTTCAGGCCGCAGAAATCATTAATCGCTCCCAAGACTGTAGATGCAAGAATGGAACTTGTACCTAATCCGGAACCGGCAGGAATGGCTGAAAGAAGGGTTACTTCAATACCTGCTCCGAAAGAGCGAAGCTTATCCTCTAATGAGGTACAAGTTTCGGCTGAGAAATCAGGATGGAAGCCGGCTAATACCAATGCGGCCTTAGGAATAGAGAAGGGGGATCCTACCTTATTAAAGGTATGAAGTTCTTCGAAAGTCGTAATAACTTCCATTGCTCCCAAATCAATGGAACGGAGAATGATTTTGTACTCCTTGCAAGGTTTTACATACACTTGTAACGGAGGTTGCCCGTTTAATTCGATGGCGATATTTACCACATTTCCGCCTTCCATCAGACTATAGGGCGGTGTATCGGTCCATCCTCCTGCCAGGTCAATACGTACGGGGCTTCGTCCCCATACAATCTGGTCCGGATAAACCGAAAGGCGAGGCTGCTGTTTGTGGTCGACCGTCGAAGTCAGGCCTTCGCGCATCAGACTGAATGCTTTTTCTTCTTCCCGTGCAATTTCATTTGTCCGTTGCCCGTCAGTATCACAAAGCTGTAATGTTCGTGCACGGAACATCGCATCGCTGATACGTGTCATCAGAGGAGCTGAATCGGGAAGGGGAGCAGGCAGCGGCAACTGGTAGCGTGCATATTCTTCTGCTGCTTCTTGCAAGTTGAGCTGATAGAACACACTGCGCTCGTAGTTTTTTGCCAAAGCAGTCCAACTATCCTTGCGGAACAAGTTGCGCTGCTGTGTCAGTCTGCGCAGGTTAGCATAAGCAGAAATCTCATCAGCCGATACTTTTTTAGATTTCAGCCAAATTTCTTTTCCTGCTTCTAATTCGGGCTCACTGGTCATCCATCGTATGACTAATCCCAAATCCTCAATCGTATGACATACCGGGAAGATACGGGCAGCCTGAAGGTCGTAAGGCTGTTCAATACTTTCCGGACTCAGTCCGCGAAGGGTAAGCCATTCCTTTACCGGTATTCCTTGATAGAGTGTAGAGTCATTATCCAAACTACCTTTGAAAGCGTCGTTGAAGCCATAAGGACGAGCTACATAGTCGTTTTCTCCCATTGGCACTACATCGATACAAATACCTTCGGGTACATTGATATGCCATTGATTGACGGGTACTCCTGTGATAATGTTGCGGCGGTGGAGAAACCAGCCTTTACCTATATAACTGTTTTCTATCCAGACTTCAGGATTGTCTGCTGTCAGTGTATAATCGATTATTGCATTTTGTACAAAGATAGCCGGATGCGGTTTTACCTTTTTATGCATGATGGCACGCTGGTCGATGACACAATTCTGTACAGCCAGTGTAGATGAAATCATTTCCCGACTTGTTCCGTAATGATGGAATTCTCCTCCCGGTAGTGGTAGGATTGCTACTGTCAGTTCATTCAACTCCTTGTCGTTTATACGCGGATGTTTGCCCAAGGCCGGACCGAATTCGGAATACATGTCATAAAAGCCGATGGATCCGTCTGATTTAGTTGAGCGTTTTACCATCAGTTCTACAGCCCGGTCGCTTAGCAGCCAAATACCGATATCCATCAGGAAGAGATAATTCTGCATCAAAGAGCCCAGTTCTTCTACACTGGGTTTCTGAAGCATAAAGTCCAGTTCCTCTGGATTGGTGCGTGAAGAAACAAATACGCCGTGATTCTTTGCCAGTTCAGGGTCTACCCATAATCCGTAGCATACAACGTCGGCATCTGGAATATCTTGTAGCGCTTCCTTGGCGCGAATGTATACATCGCCGCTGGCAATGAGAGTATGCAAGCCATCGGGGGCCTTTTGCATAATCTGCTCGTAAAGCGGGAGCTGGAGCGACAACAGATTCTGTGTGAGCCGTTGTCCGCGTCCCCAGCGGAATACCGGGATGGGTGTCAATATTTTTCCAGATGGAGCATAAGCTGGTAATCTTCGACTTTGTCCGCCGGCATGTAGTAGAATACGTTTTTCATTGCCTAGCCAGTCAGTGAGTGAGGAGGTATTTCCTTCCTCTGTCTTGCATGCTTGTAGAAGCCATGCAGTCCCTCCTCCAGATCCTAATTTTGCTCCTATAGGATCGGACGTACAAAACCATTCGTTTCGGTTGGCATGTTCTATATCGTAAAAGCATTCCACCAGATTTGGTGGAAGCGATAATAATTTTTTCATTTTTGTTATACGGTTTGATGATTGATGCAAATACCTTTCAGGTACCATTCATACAAGCGGTGTATACCTTCGTCTATCTCAATCTTGTGGTGCCAGCCTAAACCATGCAGTTTGGAAACATCTGTCAGCTTGCGCATGGTTCCATCTGGCTTGGAAGCATCCCAGTGCAGTTCGCCTTTGAAATCAATTTCTTTCATGATTTTTTCAGCAACTTCACGGATGGACAGCTCTTTACCCGTACCAACGTTGATGTGGCAATTACGGATTTCTTTCGCTCCTTCAGTATAAGTATCTTTGAAGTCTACATTCAGTAATACGTGAACGCTGGCATCTGCCATTTCTTCACTCCACAAAAATTCGCGCAACGGCTTGCCGGTTCCCCAAAGAGTGACAGCCTGAGGAGTAATACCGAATTTTTCCAGCTTGTCTAGAATTTCCTGATTGGAGCAGTTGCCGTTCACACCTTCCACCGGTCGCAGATTGATATCCTTGCGGACAGCATCCCAGTTGCCTTCATTCAGGCATTTAGCCAGATGGATTTTGCGGATCATGGCTGGCAATACATGACTGTTTTCAAGATGGAAATTATCGTTAGGACCATATAAGTTGGTTGGCATTACTGCAATGTAATTTGTACCATATTGCAAGTTGAAGCTCTCACACATCTTCAATCCGGCGATTTTTGCAATGGCATACGGTTCGTTGGTGTATTCCAGTGGAGAGGTAAGAAGAACTTCCTCTTTTATCGGTTGAGGAGCCTCGCGTGGATAAATACATGTGCTGCCTAAGAATAATAATTTCTTTACTCCGTGACGGAAGCTTTCTCCTATTACGTTCTGCTGGATTTGTAAATTCTGGTAAATGAAATCTGCGCGATATTGCAGGTTTGCCATAATGCCTCCCACATGTGCTGCTGCCAGAACAACGGCATCGGGACATTCTTCATCGAAAAATGTCCGTACAGCTACTGGATCGAGCAGGTCTAGTTCTTTATGTGTGCGTCCTACCAAGTTCGTATATCCGCGCTGTATCAGATTTTCCCAAATAGCAGAGCCAACCAGCCCACGATGCCCTGCTACGTATATTTTTGCTGATTTTTCTAACATGTTGAATTACGTTAAAGCAGAAACGCGGACTTTAATAACTAAGTCCGCGTTCCTGAAATTTTTCAAGTTCTAAGCAAACTAAAGAAACCGACTTCCATTTCTACTTCTTCTATTGCAGAATCGAAGCACGGCAATTATACTACTTTTGTATGCAATTTCTTTACGAACTTCATGTCATGCTCTACCATGATACGTACGAGTTCTGTGAAAGGAGTCTTTGTCGGATTCCAGCCCAACAAATCTTTGGCTTTGCTTGGATCACCCAGTAACTGTTCAACTTCACACGGGCGGAAATATTTGGGATCAACTTCTACCAATACACGTCCGGTTGCACGGTCGATACCTTTTTCGTCAACGCCACTTCCTTGCCATTCAAGTTCGATACCTAAATACTGGAAGGCCAGTGTACAGAATTCACGTACGGTATGCATTTCTCCGGTTGCTATAACAAAGTCTTCAGGCTTTTCATATTGCAGGATAAGCCACATACATTCTACATAATCTTTGGCATATCCCCAGTCACGGCGTGCATCCAAGTTACCCAGATATAATTTATCTTGGAACCCTTGTTTGATACGTGCAGCAGCCAGTGTGATTTTTCGGGTTACGAAAGTTTCTCCTCGGCGCTCGGACTCGTGGTTGAACAAGATTCCGTTTACGGCAAACATATTGTAGCTTTCACGATAGTTCTTGGTAATCCAGAAGCCATATTGTTTGGCTACTCCGTACGGAGAGCGTGGGTAGAATGGGGTCGTTTCTTTTTGAGGAACTTCCTGTACCTTTCCGAAGAGTTCGGATGTAGAAGCCTGATAAATACGGCAAGTCTTTTCCAAACCGCAAATACGTACAGCTTCCAGCAATCTCAAAGTGCCTATTGCATCTGCTTCGGCCGTATATTCAGGAACATCGAATGAAACCTTTACATGGCTTTGAGCTGCTAAGTTGTAGATTTCTGTAGGATGAATATCACCGATAATACGGATCAATGAACTGGAGTCAGTCATATCCCCCCAATGCAGATTCACCAAACGTGATTGTTTCATGTCGCGTACCCATTCATCTAAATACAAATGTTCAATACGTCCCGTATTGAATGATGATGAGCGACGCAGAATACCATGCACCTCATATCCTTTTTCAATTAGGAATTCGGCAAGGTAAGAACCGTCTTGTCCGGTTATACCGGTAATTAAAGCAACTTTTCTCATAAATAAACTTTTCTCAAAAGATTAAATCTCATTATTATTAAGGGCAAAGTTATATTAAAAAACTAGCATGACCAAGACTTGCTTGTTTTTCTTACATTTATATTGAAAACCATTTCGTGGCTTATGAAAATTTTACGTATTCCGAGAATGGCTTAACTTGTTTAAACAATCTAAATTTATATAGCCGTATATACAATCGCATGATTTTAACGGAATGCTCTGGAACGAGTCCGAAGGGGAAACCGTTTCCGGCTATCCTTATCCTTTAGACAAAGAGCTGGCTGAAAAAATGATGACCTATGGTATAGCTAAATAGATTTATTTGTACTTTTGCTCCGCAAAAACAATAGATGTTATGAAACCGATTCAAAAGATCAACAAGGTGGAAGTCCGCAACCTGCAAATCGAGGACTATGCCCAATTAGCTCAGTCGTTTACCCGCGTCTATGCAGACAAGGATGTATTCTGGACACATGAGCAGATAGAGAAGCTGATTAAGATTTTTCCGGAAGGACAGATTGTTACCGTCGTTGATGATAAGATTGTGGGATGTGCACTTTCTATCATTGTAGATTACGATATGGTAAAGGGAGATCATACGTATGCAAAAGTAACAGGAAACGAAACATTCAATACACATAATCCTAAAGGGAATATTTTGTATGGTATAGAAGTATTCATTCATCCCGATTACAGAGGTTTGCGACTGGCTCGCCGTATGTATGAATACCGTAAGGAACTTTGTGAAAAGCTGAATCTGAAAGCTATTATGTTTGGTGGACGTATTCCAAACTATCACAAGTATGCCGATACGATGCGTCCGAAGGAATATATTGAGAAAGTCCGTTCGCGTGAAATTTATGACCCGGTATTGACTTTCCAGCTTTCAAACGATTTCCACGTACGTCGTGTGATGCGTAATTATTTGCCGAACGATGAGGAATCCAAGCATTGCGCCACTTTGTTGCAGTGGGATAACATTTATTATCAGCCGCCTACAGATTCGTATGTAGACCGTAAGACAACGGTTCGTGTGGGACTGGTTCAGTGGCAGATGCGTTCGTACAAGACGCTGGATGACGTATTCGAACAGGTAGAGTTCTTTATCGATGCCGTATCTGGCTATCAGAGTGATTTTGTATTGTTCCCCGAATATTTCAATGCTCCGTTGATGGCAAAGTTTAACGACATGGGAGAAGCTCAGTCTATCCGTGCTCTGGCTCAATATACGGAAGAGGTTCGCGACCGTTTCATCAATCTTGCCATCAAGCATAACATCAATATTATTACCGGAAGTATGCCTTATGTAAAGGAAGATAACGGATTGTACAACGTTGGTTTCCTGTGCCGTCGTGACGGTACGTACGAAATGTACGAAAAAGTACATGTTACCCCGGACGAAGTAAAGAGCTGGGGACTGAGTGGCGGACGTATGGTAAAGACATTCGATACGGACTGCGCCAAGATCGGTGTGCTGATTTGTTACGATGTGGAATTTCCGGAACTGTCACGTCTTATGGCTGATCAGGGTATGCAGATCTTGTTTGTTCCTTTCCTGACCGATACGCAGAATGGTTATTCGCGTGTACGTGTATGCGCACAGGCTCGTGCCATAGAAAATGAGTGCTTCGTCGTAATAGCAGGAAGTGTAGGTAACTTGCCGCGTGTTCACAATATGGATATTCAGTATGCGCAGTCGGGAGTATTTACTCCTTGTGACTTTGGATTCCCGACAGATGGAAAACGTGCTGAAGCGACTCCGAATACGGAAATGATTCTGGTATCGGATGTAGACCTTGATTTGCTGAACGAGTTGCATACATACGGAAGTGTACGTAACCTGCGCGACCGTCGTAACGACTTGTATGAGCTCAAGATGAAGAAATAAAATAAAAAAACGAATTTTACAGGAAGATTCCCAATTCTTTTCAGATTCGGACAATAGTTTTGCAGTAGAAAATTAAAGCAAAACAAGTATAAACTTAAAAAATTACGATTATGAAAAAATTGGTATTCTTCCTGGTTTGTTTGTTCACAATGCAAGTTGTAATGGCAGATAATGATAAACCTATCAGTTTCGAACAACTTCCGAAGGCAGCTCAGTCGTTTGTAAAGAAACATTTTGCCAATAAGAATGTGGCATTCTCAAAGGTAGATAAAGGCTTGTTCGATACAACTTACGACGTGATGTTTGTCGACGGAGACAAAATAGAGTTTGATAAGCAAGGCAACTGGACAGAAATGAAATGTAAACGTACGTTCGTTCCCGAAGCAGCTGTTCCGGCACAGATTGTAAAGTATGTAAAGACAAATTATCCGGATGCTAAAATCTTACAGATTGAAAAGGACCGCTACGAATATGAAGTGAGATTGTCAAATTTCTGGGAGTTAAAGTTCGATTTGAAGTATAACTTGATTGATATGGACCGGGATGACGATTGATTGTCATTCGTTCTGATTAGATCACATAAAAAAAGGATATATTCTTCGGCTACTGCATGATAGCCAAGGATATATCCTCTTTTAGTTATGATCTCTCCTTATTTGTAAAGATCTTCTTCGTGTTTAAAAGCTTATCTGTATTAATTATCAATATATTATGTAATAATTAATCAACTTTGCACAAAAAACTGCTCCGTCTAAGGCGGTCTGAAATAATAAAAGGAAATGTATTAGCAAACAAATTAATCACTCTACTAATATCTAATTTTACACTATTTCTCCTAAATACATTTTAGCCATTAATATCAATAGGTAGAACCTTTGACAGTTCTTCTTTGAATTCATCTTTATGATTACTCCACCATTTATACATATCACATGGATGATAGGAGTTTATAAACGTATATTGTTTTTCATGGTACTTTAAATCAAAAATATAATTTCTACATCCATCTCTCTATTTGAAATCTACTATGCTCTTAATATTCTTTGTTTTGAAATGTTTTGTAACCTGTATTCCCCATACAATTATTAAATCTGGTGAATAACGATCTAAAATTTCAAGTAAAGCATAAAAATTTGGTACATCTCGCTCATCTAACGTTGGCGTTTCGATAGTTGATAAAAAATATTGTACGTAATTGTAAAATAATACATAATCCCAAAAATTACGCGGATTATTTTCCCCGATAAAATCCAACATAAATTCTGTAAAGTTGGGATAAGATGGATTCGTTGACAAACCTTCTAAAAAATCATCTATTTCAGAACTTGTAGTATCCTCTAACTTAGCGATCTCCATTTTACGATCTTTTGACATTTTTTGATTCCAAGGGCAATATATATTGTATTTAGAACTATCTCGATTTTCCCTGGATGTACATTTCGCCCAATTAGGACATTTAAATTCTGTGGATTTTTCATTATAAAGGCAATAGTGACTTGCTCCAAGAATCATTATTTTTATGCCATTTATAAGGCCAGTATCATAATATGCTCCAACACGAGGTTTAAAGAAGAATTTATTCATTTCATTAGTGTCCCGTTAAAATCGGGACAAATTAATATTAATCAAACAATCCCGGA
>ERZ780135.132-NODE-132-length-59206-cov-3.615273_pt1 | contig 59206 bp, 89 predicted proteins | sample MGYA00511946_ERZ780135 | MGnify/ENA primary metagenome ERZ780135 (study PRJEB29588, sample SAMEA2151034) | human gut metagenome | biome: human gut; feature: human-associated habitat; material: faeces | place: Denmark | collected 2008/2010 ... | reverse complement strand
TTGACTCTTCGACTCAAATCCAGACCAAAAAGCATAACTTGCTAAGTGGTCTAATGGTTTGCATACTTCCACATCAGTATCCATATAGATACCTCCGTGTTCATATAAAATTTTTAATCTAGCATAATCACTCACAAACGCCCATTTTTTTGCTTCGTATGCTTCACTGCAATATTGATTTTGGTTAACATCAAAATTTCTTTCATTCCATTCTTTTATTTCATAATCAGGACAATACTTCTTCCAGGTTTCCATATATTTTTTTACTTCATCAGGCAACGGATTACCACCAAACCAGCAATAATGAATCATTTTAGGTATCATAATTATTATCACCTGATTTCCGCAAAATTTTATTATATAAAAACTTTCTTATGCAAGTTGGCATCATGACAACACTTATTCTTATAGCTAATCCCACCAGATATTCAGAATAACATATTAGTCCTGAATCATATGTTGCTTTAAGAAAGATGTAACTTGCTCTGGCATAAGATAAGCCGCCACGTCTGTCCAGCATCTCGGCTCCGGCACGGACATTTACTAAAATCTTGTCAATATTTTTTACGACATATCTTTTTTGCAGGATCCTTATCCAAAGCCAGTAATCTTCAAAATACGGCATTTCCTGATATTTTCCAGCATCTAAAATTGCCTGTTTTCTAAACATAACTGTCATATGGTTAAAAGGATTGCGTTTCTTTGAAAATTTTAGTATTTCTTTTTGTGTTAAAGGTACTTTTCTATAACCGTTGATAACTTGCGGATTATCTTCAAATTCAGCTATCTGAGCACCACATAATACAAGTTCATTGTCTTTTATAAACTCTTTTATTTGTAGTTCAAAACGATTTGGCACTGCTATATCGTCTGTATCCATACGTGCTATCAAATCATATTTACAGCATTGAACTCCATAATTCAACGCTTTTCCTAATCCAACATTTTCTTCTAGAGAAAAAACACGAAATAATCCTGCATATTTATCACCATACTGGTTGATAATGTCGTCCAATTCTTTTGTAAGCGGACCATCTTTGATCAATACTATTTCAGCATCCGGTACTGTTTGCTTGATCACGCTATCTAATGAAAGTTTTAGATATTCCGGGTTTTCTTTATAGTAAACCGACATCAACACGGAAAATTCCACTTTTATTTAACTCCTTCGGTACTGCTTTTTGTCAGCAGAACTTTGAATGTCTGCAGCATGATCATCAGGTCTGTTTTAACGCTGACGTCCTGTATATACAGCAGGTCATAGATCAGCTTGTCATAGGCACTGGTATTATATTTGCCTGCTATTTGTGCCAGGCCTGTGATGCCAGGTTTGACGTTATGCCGGTAATCATATTCAGGCTTTTGGGCAATAAACTGCTTGACGAAGAACGGCCGTTCCGGTCTGGGCCCGACGATTCTCATTTCACCTTTCAGCACATTGAACAGCTGCGGCAGCTCATCAAGTCTGGTAGCCCGCATAAGTCTGCCAAATTTTGTGATCCTGGGGTCCCCTTCCGAAGCCAGTACCGGCCCGCATTTTGCTTCCGCATCCTGCTTCATGCTGCGGAATTTATGTACAAAAAATGTCTTACCGTATAGCCCCACGCGCTCCTGTGAATAAAGCACCGGTCCTTTACTGTCCAGTTTTATCATAACTGCTGTTATCAGTATGACTGGCGATAGTATAATCAAAGCAGTTACCGCTACGGCAATATCTAAGATCCGTTTCAGTACTCTCTGTTCTGCTGTCAGCAACATACGTGTTACACGCTGCATCGGTATATCATCAACCAATAAAAAGCCTGTATTCTTGCATGCCAGTTCATACAGTGTCGGTACAAAAAATATTTGTTTCTTCGTGCTGCGTGCATAACGCAGTATTTTTTCTTTGTCTGCGATCGGCAGTTCCGCGCCAATAAAAACATAGTAGTTAGCGTCGATAAGCTGCTTCCAATTGGCCTGTTGACAGCTGTCACAAACAGACTGCAGCGCCTGCTCCAGACCATAAGTTTTGGCAAGTTTCTTCTGGATACGTGCTGCTTCTTCACCGGCTGCAAATAATACAGCCGTCTGTTTGGGAAAATACTTCCATTCCCACTGGTGACAGATATATTGCCAGATTGCCAGCAACACAAACGAAAATACCGCTGAATAAACAAGTACAACACGTGAATAATCAAACTGGCGAAAAAAGAAGGTCATAGCCATAGCCATGATATAAATATTGGTCACCGCTACCAATAGATTCAGAAAAATATCTACCAGCTTTTTGCGGATCAGACTGAACAAGCCATAGACGTTGAACATAAAGAACATCATAATGACCAGGATCGGCAAAAATTCCAGATGGAAAGCTATCTTATCCGTTTGTTTATTCCCCAGCTCCAGCGCCATAGCGATGCTGGTAGCCAGATACAAACAAATTATGTCGCCTATGATCAAAACTATCTTTCGCAGCAAAGAATTATATCCCACTAGAATTCACCTATAATCAATACTTTTGTATTTTTTTGTTTATGCTAAAATATTTCACCTATAATTCATAATTATTGTACCACTGTTGTACCCCCCCCCGCAAGACATAAGCACGTTTTATTTTATATTTCAGTCTCATTTTTGCTCTTACTTATATTTTCATCGTACTTGTGCAGCAATATTTACAATCCCACTTGCCAGCACCTGATCTACAACAACAAAAAGCCTGACTCTATTCCCATAAGCCAGGCAAAAAAATAACCCCTCTCAACTTCCGCTGAGAGGGGAATATTTTTTATTTGCTATCTTACAATCACTATCCGATAAAATCAAACAGAGCTTACATTAAAAAGCAGGTACAACAGCGCCTTTATATTTCTCTTCGATGAATTTCTTTACTTCAGGGCTGGTTAAAGCTTTATCCAGTTTTTGCAGTTCCAGACGCTTATCGTCGCCTTTACGTATTGCTAAGATATTGGCATACGGAGAATCCTTCGGTTCAGTAAAGAGAGAATCTTTGACTGGATTCAGCTGTGCTTCCATAGCAAAATTGGAATTGATAACAGACAGATCAACATCATCCATGGAACGCGGCAGCAAAGCTGCTTCTATTTCCACGATCTGCAGATTTTTAGGATTATCAACAATATCGCCAGGCGTACCGGAAATACCTACACCGTCACGCAGCTTGAGCAGCTTGGCGCTTTGCAGCAATGCCAGAGCACGGCCGCCGTTAGTAGGATCATTCGGGATTGCAACTTTAGCTCCGCTTGGAACATTATTTAAGTCTTTTAATTTTTTTGAATAAACCCCCATTGGTTCGATATGTACCTTGGTATAAGCAACCAGAGGCAGATTCCTTTCGGAAGCAAATTTCTCGAGATACGGAGTGTGCTGGAAGAAGTTGGCGTCTAATTCTTTATCAGCCAAAGACAAATTGGGTTTAACATAATCGCTGAATTCAATGATCTGCAGATCAACGCCTTCTTTAGCCAGTTGCGGTTTGATCAGATTCAAAATTTCAGCATGCGGTACAGGCGTTGCGCCTACTTTCAGCACCACCTTTTTATCGCCGCTGTTAGCGGCTGGTTTGCTGTCGCCACAGCCGGCAACGACTAATGCAATGCTGAACACTGCCAGCAAAGCCAGAAATAACTTTTTCATAAACAATCTCTCCTTTAAAATGAATTTAACACAGTACCTATCTTAGCTCGGTCGGACTAACAAAAAAGCTCTTTCCGAGGAAAGAGCGCTTGCTTCTGCTTTCCTCTCATCTATCAAGAATGTTCTTGCAGGATTTAGCACCATAGCTAGGCTTGGTTGCCGGGTTTCACAGGGCCTGTCCCTCCACCGCTCTCGATAAGAGTGTGTTATTCGATTGGCATTATGATAGCTCAACTAAATAAGCTTGTCAAGACTTTTGCAAAAAATAAGGAACTGCTTCTGCAGTCCCTTAAAGATTTGTTAAATTTGTTACTCTTTACTGTATTTGGCAATGCCAACTTTATAAAAATCGTTGCCTTCGCTGTCGATACAGACGATAGCAGGAAAATCTTTAACTTCATAACGGCGAATAGCTTCAGGCCCTAAATCTTCATAGGCAATCATTTCTTCGCCTTTGATAGATTTTGCAATAACTGCTGCCGCTCCGCCAATAGCAGCAAAATAAACAGCGCCATGCTCCACGCAGGCATCAATAACTTCCTGCGACCGCAGTCCTTTACCGATCATCCCACGCATACCCTGTTCGATCATCGTTGGGGTATATTTGTCCATACGCCCACTGGTCGTCGGTCCGGCACTGCCAACTACTTCACCAGGTTTAGTAGGGCTTGGACCTACGTAATAAATCACCTGATCCCTTACATCGAAGGGCAATTGCTCTCCCTTGGCCAGTGCTTCTGTCATACGCTTATGTGCCGCATCACGGGCAGTATAGATGTAACCGCTGATACGTACTACATCACCTGCGTGCAGGTCTTTGATCGTAGCTTCGCTTAACGGCGCATTGATATATTTGATAATCGCTTCACTCATCTCAGGCCCCTCCTTACAATACCATTTCTGCACGGCGTGCAGCATGGCAGTTCAGATTAACGGCAATCGGCAGGCCGCCGATATGGGTCGGTGCATATTCAATATTAACAGCTACGGCAGTAGTGCTGCCGCCCAGTCCGGAAGGACCTACGCCAGTCATATTGACACGTTTCAGCAGTTCTTTTTCAAGTTCTGCATACTGAGGATTAGGATTGTGCTCCCCTACCTTACGAGTAAGAGAATACTTTGCCAAAAGTGCAGCTTTTTCCATATTACCGCCAATACCGACACCTACGGTAACAGGCGGACATGGATTAGGGCCGGCACTGCGCACGGTGTCGACAACGAATTTGATAACGCCTTCAACGCCGTCAGCCGGTTTAAGCATTTTTAGTGCGCCCATGTTTTCACTGCCGCAGCCTTTAGGCGATACGGTTATTTTGACCTGTTCACCGGGCACTATCGTTGTATGAATGATCGCCGGCGTATTATCACCGGTATTTTTACGTACAAATAAAGGATCATCAACAGAAGATTTACGCAGATAACCGCCAACATAACCATCGGCGATACCGGCGTTGACCGCTTCATAAAGATCTCCGCCTACAAAATGTACTTCCTGTCCGATTTCCATAAAGACAACTGTCAAACCGGTATCCTGACAAATCGGCACGTCTTTGGCTTTTGCTAGTTCGGCATTCTCAACGATAGTCGTCAATATTTCCTGCCCCAAAGGAGATTCTTCGGTGGCGATAGATGCTTTTAATTTTTCCAGCAGCTCTTCCGGCAGGTAATAGCAGGAATCTTTACAAAGCTTACTGACAGCAGCAGTTATCTCCTGAACTTTTATCTCGCGCATGATAGCCTCCTTATCTGCCGACACGTTTCATAGTGTTGGCACGCACTTCTTCTGGATCGACTTTAATGCGGGCAATGCCTGTTTCCATAGCAACACGGGCCACTGCGGCCGCAACTGCCGGCGCAACACGCGGATCAAATGCATCCGGAACAACATAATCGGCACGCAGGTCTTTCTCGTCGATCAGTTCGGAAATTGCATAAACAGCAGCTACTTTCATTTCTTCAGTGATTGCTTTAGCGCGTACATCAATAGCGCCGCGGAACACACCCGGGAATACAGTGACGTTGTTGACTTGATTCGGACTGTCACTGCGGCCGGTACCTGCAACAGCAGCACCAGCTTCGATAGCGTCAGCATAAGAAGTTTCCGGAACCGGATTGGCAAGTGCAAAAACTATAGCTTTATCTGCCATGCTGGCGATGATTTCTTTCGTAAAGACGTTAGGAGCGGAAACACCGATCAAAACGTCAGCGCCTTTGGCTATATCCGCCAAAGTGCCTTTTTTATGTTCTTTATTAGTGACTGTCGCTAGATAAGACTGGATGCGGTCAAGATTAGCGTCAATGCCTTCATACAAAGCGCCGAAACGATCAACCATGGTTACATTTTCAGCACCCATGCTGATAAGCAGACGGCCGATAGCAGAGCCTGCTGCGCCGCAGCCGTTAACAACAAATTTAGCTGTTTTCATATCTTTTTTCACGAAACGCAAAGCACCGATAACTGCTGCCAGACAGGCAATTGCAGTACCGTGCTGATCGTCATGGAAAACAGGGATATCGCAGATTTTCTTCAATTCGCATTCGATATCATAGCATTTAGGAGAGGAAATATCTTCCAAATTGATACCGGCAAAGCTGGGCTGCAGGAAACGTACAGTTTCAATAATTTTAGCAGGATCTTTAGTATCGATACAGATAGGTACAGCATCTACATCGCCAAAGGTTTTAAATAGTGCTGCCTTGCCTTCCATTACCGGCATTGCTGCTTCCGGTCCGATATCTCCCAGCCCAAGCACACGGGTACCGTCGCTGACTATAGCGACCATGTTGCCGCGGCAGGTATATTCAAAGGACAAGTCTTTATTTTCTTTGATTTCTTTACATGGTTCAGCAACACCAGGGGTGTATGCCAAGGCCAAATCTTCGCGGGTTTTAATGGGAACCTTGCTCACAACAGCAAGCTTGCCATGGTTTTCTAAGTGGAGTTTCAAAGCATCGTCACGTAATGTCATACATTATTACCCCCGTAATTTCAATTTAGTGTATACTAAATATTGTAAATGAATTATACTGCTTTTTCAAGTAGCAAGCGTCAGAATTTTAAGTTTTTTTACAAATTAAAAGCTTACCTGACACGATGGCACTATAATTTGTAAAGCTCAGCTTCCGGGCGTTCTCCTTCTTTAACAGTTAATACAGCAAACGTAGCTCCCATTTCGCTGCGCGGTAAAACAGGGCTGCCGGGATTAACAAGCAGTACATCACCGAACCATTTTACCAAAGGTACGTGTGTATGTCCGAAAACCACAATATCAGCTTCCAGCTTACGTGCCCACCAGGCCAGTTCGGATACCTGATACCCATGCAGATAACGATGTCCATGCGTCAGCCAGATACGCTGCCCCGCCAACGTAATAAATTCGTCTACATTTGCTTTCTCTTCGCCGGGATCTGTATTGCCGCATACTGCCAGTAACGGCAGCTTGGTTTCGGCAACTAAAAAACGTCCATCCTGACTGTAATCTCCGGTATGAAACCAATATTCAACAGGCGGCACAGCATGCAGAACCTGCCTGATGGCTTGTTTGCTGCCGTGAGTATCGCCGGTAATACCGATTTTCACTTCATTTTCCCCCAATTCGCAACAAGTTTTTTAATAGCTTTGCCGCGATGGCTGATTTTATTTTTCTCCTGCATCGTAGCTTCGCCCATACCCTTATGCAGTTCTGTTGACCAAAACAGAGGATCATAACCAAATCCCTCTGTCCCTAACGGCTCATGCAGCAGCATACCGTCACAAATGCCGTCGCTTTCCAATAAAATTTTTCCGTTAGGAGCTGCCACGGCTAATGCACAACGGAAACGGCAAGTACGTTTTACCTGAAATTTCATCGTCTGCAGCAGCAGTTTGTTGTTTTCTTCGTCCGTAGCTTCCTCGCCGGCATAACGCGCACTGCGCACGCCTGGAGTCCCCTCCAGCGCCAGTACTTCTAATCCTGAATCATCGGCGATACATGGCAGCCCTGTTTCTTTAGCATAATAAACAGCCTTCAGTCGGGCATTGGCCATAAAAGTTTTCCCTGTTTCTTCTGGTTCAGGTACATTCGGCCATTCTTCCAATGAACGTAATTCCACCTCCAAATCTTTCATCAATACTTTGAATTCTTCAAGTTTACCGGGATTACGTGTTGCAATAACAATTTCTTTCATTAGTTTTCTTTACTCCGTTTCCTAATCTTTGAAGGCATCAGCCTATTTTAATTACAAACTTTCTATTTCACCATCAGCTATGTGCTGCACTAAAACATACTGCCATTTGCCATTACGTTTTTCCAGCTGTGCTTCGTCATAAGCAGTTTGCCGGCATTCACTGCAGGTATCGCGTTTCAACGAAATGATAAACGCGCTCTGATCTCCGAAGCGTGTTCCCGCAGCCGCAGTCCTGATCGTAAGATAACCGCTGCATTGCCTGCAATAATGAGCGGTCTCGATCTGTTCTTCTCTGATCCCTTCTTCATCATAATAAATGCTTTTCTTCCTGCTCCAGCTATTACCGCATTTTGCCAGCAGCTCTTTTCTGGTGCTAAACCGACTGCGCCACAATTCACCTGTTTCAGCAATCAGCTGATCGACACGTTTATTACAGCGCTCATCCTGCTGCCGCAAATCGCTTTGGTCAGGCTCTACCACTTTGCTGTAGTCCATATCCGCCATTGCCAAAATGATACCTGTATTAACATAGGGCAGCGCAGCCTCTACAGAATAGCCGCCCTCCAGTACTGCAATATCAGCCTGCAATTTATCGGCTAATTTGGCATATCCCTGCGCTGTTACAGCCATTGAAGCCAGAGGATCACTGAAATGATTATCCTGACCTGCTGAATTAATGATCAGCTCCGGCTCAAAATCATCAAGAATATGCTGGATCAGACCATCATATAATCTGTGCAGTCCCTCATCACCTGTGCCCGGCAGCAGCGGCAGGTTGATATTTGTGCCCCAGGCTGCCGGACTGCCGGCTTCATCAGGAAAACCCGTACCGGGATACAAGGTCCTGCCGTCCTGATGAAAAGAAATATATAAAGTATCAGGATCATGATAAAAAATATCCTGCGAACCATCGCCATGATGTACGTCAGTATCGACAACAGCGATTTTTCTGATTCCATAAACACTGCGCAGATACTCCACCATCACCGCTTCGATATTAACAGTGCAAAAACCGCGGATTCCGTGAACTACACGCATTGCATGATGCCCAGGCGGCCTGACTAAAGCAAAAGCCCGCTTTACTTCACCTGACATTACTGCATCAGCTGCGACTAAACAACCGCCTGCAGAAGTAAGGTGCGCCGGTGTGATAAGACGTGCAATGGACGGCACACCGATATGTGCACGCTGCAAATCATTGATTTCTGCCAAACGGGGGCGGTATTCTCTGATCTGCGGCAAATCAAAAAGCCCCTCTTCCAGCAGTTGATCACGCGTATATAACAAACGCTCCTGCCGCTCCGGGTGTGTAGGCGATATCATCCAGTCAAAAGCCGGAAAAAATATCAAGCCAAGCTTCGATTTCAAAATGCCACCTCCCTGCCAATGACAGTTTGCAGGATACCAGGCTTCAACTGCATCCTCAGTGAAATAATTTCACCACTGTCGTAATAGCCATGGATAGTTCTGAAAAACTCTTTACTGATCACTTCAGCTTCCTGCCCCGGCAGCTGCCAGGCTTTAGCCTGCTCATGCAGCCATGCTGCCAAAAGTTCTTCCGCCATTTTCATACTGAAGCCACTGGGCAGCCGTTCACGCTGTCCGCTCTCCGGGATCAGATAATATCCTTCCGTAGTATCGGCCCGCAGACTGGCAGCTAAAGTCGGCCGGGCCAGTGCCGCTCCCACTGCATTAGCAACAGTTGCGCCAGCCGGTATTTCCACAGGCAGTCCCATCCGTTCTCCCAAAGCCATAATCAAACCTGCTGCGCCACCGCCGACTCCTACAAGCAGCTCCGGCTCAAATTCAGTCCCTTTAATAACATCGTTGACAGTGTAAACAGGCTGAATACTCCATTCATGCAGCATTTCATTAATCGTAGCTTCAATAACAGACACTGCCGCTTCGACAACCTGCATGGCAACCTCAGCTGCTGTCTCACCCATCAGGCACAGCTGCTGCATCCCCTTATGAGCCGCCGCCTTATCACCAAAACCAACGCGCCCAGCTACTATCAAAGCATCTGACAAAGTCGGTTCACAGCCTCCCACTGCCATCGCCGGACCAATACGTTCAGGGCCAACCTCAAAACCGGTTTCTGTCCGACGGATACGGCTATCACCGCCAATGCCAACGCTTCGCATATGGAACGAACGTACAGCTGTCGGATAGCCTGCAACTTTAGCTCCATGTCTGGCTAGCAAAGGCAGTCCATTTTCCCAAAAAGCAATATCAGTAGTCGTCCCACCTACATCCAGCGAAATACTTTTCACCTGCGATGCGCCCAGGGCCTCTATACCCAAAACGCTGGCTGCCGGTCCTGTAAAAATAGTTTCCACAGGCTGTTTCAGCGCTATATCTAACGGCAAAGTTCCCCCGTCAGCCTTTAACACATGTACCGGTGCAGTAATATTGCGTTCCTTCAGGCTGTCTTGTACCTGACGGCAAAAATTTTTAAAGGTTTTATAAACAGCAGCTGCAAAATAAGCAGAATTAGTACGCCGCACAAAATTCAATTCGCCTGATAACTCCGAACCGAGAAAAATTTTCTCATAACCGCAATCTTTCAGTTCCCCTGCAAGTGCATATTCATTTTCAGGATTACGTACCGAAAATTTTCCGGACACAGCCGCCATTTTGTTTTTTGCCTTAGACAGTAAGCCCTGATGCTTCTGCCAGTCAATACGAGCTGTTATTTTACCGCGATGATCTACATAGCCGCTCACATAATAAGGCTCTACAGGAAAGCTCTTACTAACATTCATTCCCGGTCCTGTCATCACAGCCAAAAATACCGGATCAGTTCGGCCTTCTGTTAAAGCGTTAGTTACGATTGTGCTGGAAATCACTACCCGTTCAATATTATAAACTTCCTGCTCCTGCAAAACCTCATCCAGAGCTTCTAAAATACCTTGCAATACTGCTTCATGTGTTGTTCTGCGTTTAGCCTGCGCTATTATTGTACCTCTCCCTATCAGCACGGCATCTGTAAATGTCCCGCCGACGTCAATTCCCAGTAGCATATCCTCACCCCGCTTTTCCGTACATTCATTAACATTTTATAATTCCATATCCATACTGAAAAAACCTGCCAAAAAGAAAAATTATTCCAAAAAGAAAAACCGCCTTCCGGCGGTTTTAATTGAATTTTTATATTATGCCAGCAAAGCCTGCAGCTCATCTTTATGCAAAGTAATAATTTTTTTGACAGTGTAGAGCGCAGTTCGTCCACGGCAATCCAGAAACAGCGCAATGTCCACATCCGGCATGCCTTCGACAGCCTGCTTCAAAGTAACGCCATGTTCCGGCACCAGCTCAAATTTTACGACCATCGTCTTTTTTACACCAGGTCCAAGCAGCATTGCTTCGAAATAGTCATCTTCACGCGGCGCTTCTTTTAAATTGACGCGTCCGCGCAGCTGGGCATCAGCATATTGTTCCTGCGGCAGATACACACGGATAAATGCATCCAAGATAATGCCTTCTTCTTTGCCATCGTTATGCATCGGCAGCTCAACTTCAAACTCCAGCTTATTTTCGCTGCGTTTAATCAGTCTGGCTTTAGTACGCTGAGTAACTTCAAAAAACATTTCTTCCTTGCCCTGAAGCAAGATATATATTCCGATTACAACAACTGCCAATAAAATCAGTGCTGCAATAACTTTTAAAATGAAAAGCATTTTTTAGCCTCCTTAGCGTGCCCTGCGATAGTTTTTTATAACAACGACCGGTGTTTTCTGACTGCCATTACCAAAAGGATTATCAATCAAAATCTGTGCCACTTCATCAGCATTAACACCCTTGGAAACCCCCAGAACACAGGAACGCTTCAAATCGTTAACATCCGCTACTGCCGCTCCAAAAGCACCTGTGCCGCTGGTAATTTCCTCGGCTACTTTACTGGGGTTATGCGGTCCGTAAACAATATGCTTGTCATATGGAGGCATCGTACCCGTAACGTCATCGATCAAACGTGCCTGTTCTCCTGCCATACGATAAAATACACCGGAAACACCCACGCATTTTGCCGCAAAGCCACAGATAACAGCAATCAAAACCCTCATTCCGCCTTCAGCATCGATCAGAGCCTGCATACTATGCCAGCCAGAGATACTGCCCTTGGACGGAAATAGACGGCACAAAACCTTTGCCAGCAAACCTGGCTTAAAATCCTCACTGCGTTTGGCCCCGCCCTGTGTAATAGCCACAACGCTTTCAGCAACACAAACTACATCATCAGGTCCTATCTTATCTCCGCCATATTCAACAATGGCTTCTACGATATCGTCGTGATGGGTCAGGATACGTGTCGGAACCGGCACGATTTCAAATTTTGTTTCCATCTTCTCACTCCTTGGCTGTTTCCTGCTGAAACAGCGCATTGATTTTATCAAAATAACAGGCATCTAAACGAATAATCTTTCCCTGTTGGTTGGTAAATAAATTACGAGTCCTGCCTTCAACCAGCACCACGCCATCAGCAAGCCGTATCACCTTGTAAGCAAAATCCATTTTAGCCCGGCTGAATTCAATCATTATCGTCTGTACTTCAAACTCATCATCAAAAGTACAGGAATTTTTATATTTCACATGCACTTCTGTAATCGGAAAAATAACACCGTGTGCCATTAAATCCAGTAATTCAACACCTGCGGCACGCAGATAAGCCACACGACCCATTTCAAACCAGCGCAGATAATTGGCATGATGCACCACGCCCATCATATCTGTTTCTACAAAACGCACCCGGTCACGGATAGCAATCATTTCGGCTTTCTCCTTTACTTACTTTCTTCAAACAAAATTAATTTATATTATACCACTTTTTACCATCAGGCTTCAACCAAAGTCAAAATTCTGCTTACAGCCTCTTTCACTAACGAAGCCAGTGACTTAGGCTCCACGCCAACTATTTCAAAATGATTTTGGCTCACGGGCAAAAGAACTTTTTTAGCAGCAGCGCTGCCGACTGCTTCCGCAATACGTGGAGTGATCTCACCCATCATAGCATTGGGTATGATGATGCCGATAGGGCCGACGATCAAATCTGCTGCTGCCGCTGAAATACAGATCGCATTTTCTCCTGTGGCTCCGCGCTTGACTCCTGCTTTGAGCATTGCTGCCGTTGCCAAAGCATTAGTGCCCAACCCGATAAGCTCAACCTGTTCCGGAAGCTTGCCGGTCAGTTGGCTTACGACCTGTGCGGCAAGTCCGCCGCCCATTCCATCTATCACAGCGATACGCATAATCTTCTCCTCACTTACGTCTTATATTTGCTTAATATTATAACAAAATATCTCTTCAATGAAAAATTTTCATAAATTTTACTTTGAAACACGAATTTCATCAGCTGAAAACATTGAAATTATTACTTTAATAGTCGATAATTATAATATAAGATTAAATTTTTCATTATTAAGGAAGTGAACATCATAGATACTTTACAGGAACTTTATGCTAAAAAGGGCTTTATCTGCGATATGGACGGCGTCATCTATCACGGAAACCGGTTACTGCCCGGAGTAAAAGAATTTGTCGACTGGCTTTATAAAGAAGAAAAAGAATTCCTATTCCTGACGAACTCCAGTGAGCGTTCTCCCAAAGAATTGCAGCAAAAATTAGCGCGAATGGGACTTGACGTTGATGAAAGCCATTTTTATACCAGCGCTTTGGCTACTGCTAAATTTCTGGCAAGCCAGTCTCCAAAATGCAGTGTTTATGTTATTGGCGCACCAGGACTTGTCAATGCTCTTTATGATGCCGGTATCACGATGAACGATACTAATCCTGACTACGTAGTTGTCGGCGAAACCCGCGCTTATAATTATGATATGATTTTAAAAGCTGTAAGCCTCCTACAAAAAGGTGCACGTTTAGTAGCTACAAACTCTGATCTGACGGGTCCCACTGAGACCGGTATCATTCCCGCCTGCCGTGCTTTGGTTGCTCCTATCGAACTTGCTACAGGAAAACAGGCGTACTTTGTAGGCAAGCCCAATCCTCTAATGATGCGTACCGGTCTGAGAATGCTTGGCGTCCATTCAGATGAAGCTGCCATGATAGGCGATCGTATGGACACAGATATAGTTGCAGGAATGGAAAGTGGCCTGACTACGGTCCTGGTACTTTCAGGTGTTACTGACCTTGAAAATATGCAGGTTTTTGCTTATCGTCCCCGTTATATTTTAAATGGTGTTGGTGATATCGTCCCCAAATAATATAGTAAAAGAAAAAGCTCCTGCAAAGCAGGAGCTTTTTTTATTGATTGACACGCTTTTGAAAATTACCAACAACAAAAACATTTTCTTCTATAATTATAAAAACTTCAGGATCGGCAGCCAAAAGCAGACGCCGCAGCTGCAGAAATTCACTTTTGGAAACTACGGTCATCAGAATTTCTCTTTCTTCATTTCTATATGCACCATAAGCATTCCATTTTGTAACGCCACGATTGACTTTTTCGAAGATTATCTTTTCCAATCCTTGCTTTTTCGTAATGATCAGCATCGTCAGCATTATATTTTGGAAATGTACCTTATCCAGCACATAATAAACGATACCCGTAAACAAAACTGAATAAATTGCCTGGGAAATACTGAAAATTACCGCACATGTCCCAAAAATAAAAATATTCAGCATCGCTGAAACCTTACCGACACTCAAATTTGAATGCTTCTGCATCAGTAAAAGTCCCAAAATTTCTTCACCGCCGCCGCTGCCGCCAGAAAGCAAAGTCATCCCGGCACCAATACCGCAGATCACACCGCCTGCTACACAGGCCGTCAAATGTTCGTCGACCAGTAAATGATCTGCAATCGGCACTACAGTCAAAAACAAGCTGTACCAGCAAACACAGTAAATGGTTTTAGCAAGAAATTCCTTCCCAAAACGTTTCACGGAAACCGCCAGCAACGGTATATTCAAAATAAAATATAAAATACCGGCGATATTGGTATTGCCAAAACTGATACCGAACCAGCTTTCCATGAAGTGTCGTATGAGCTGGGCAATACCTAAAAATCCCCCATTATACAGACCAACAGGCACTATAAACTGATTCAAACCTACAGAATAAATCAAAGAACCGATAACAATCAATAACGTCATTCGCGGCGTCAATAACAATCTGCAGTAGCTCATAAAGCTTTCCTCCGCCAATATTATCTAATGATTTGATTATATATAAAACGCAGAACTAAGTAAATCCCTTAGAAAAAATTTAATATTTATTTTACTGCACTTCCTGCTTCTTTATTATATTTTTTATTTCATCACCCCAGTATAAAACTTGCAAGAAGCTTGCCGTTATGCTATAATTCGCTATGGTGCATTGTGCACCAAACACTATGCGCCCGTAGCTCAGTGGATAGAGCATCGGCCTCCGGAGCCGTGTGCGGTGGTTCGATTCCACTCGGGCGTACCAGCAAAAAAGTACCGTCAAAGCCTAGTTTTCAAGGGCTTTGACGGTTTTTGTTTTTTGTGAATCATATTCTTGATAGTGCCGTAAGAAGTCGTGAAATGGCATTAAAAAACACTAAAGTGCGACCAAAACTGCGACCACTTTTTACATATTAATGATGATGCTTCCCAGCTCTCCACAGATAAAAAACTTTACCTGCTCCAGCATCAGGATCGTTGATGTATGCCTTGGCAAATTTTACATACTGCGCAACATCTTCTCCCCAGAGATTCGAATAATCGCTATGCAGCATATTCATTAAATAATACCAGTCGTACTTATTGGCATGTACACCGTTCTGATCCATGACACGGGTTGTTTCTTCTACTGTCCAATGCTCGCCACTTGTACCATCGACGTTTTTCATTTCAGAGACTGCCTTTTTGGCCAGGTGTTCGTCAAAGTGCGGACCATAAGCTATACAATGAATTTTCATCATTATAGCTTCGTAATCTTCCTCATCGATGACTTTGATTTTTTCTAATGCACAGCAAACAATATAATCAACCTGTTCTTCTTTTAATTTGTCACCGTCAATATGCTCTGCATAATGATCGTACTTATGCATTATCTTCACCGTCCTTCTTTTTAGGTTTTTCCGAAAGATTTTCAAGCACTTTCTTTGCAACCTTTTTAGCTATTTCCTGACCTTCTCTACTTGAAAGAAAGGCTATTGTAAAGCCAATCAATAAATTGCCCATTGCCAACGCCTCATTTCTTTAAAGTAACAGACGATGGAGTAACTGTAGGCGGTGTAATTTGTGGCCATACAAAAGCTGTGCAGCAAAGATTATTACTGCGAACCACTGCTAAGGGCGGTTCTGTCATCACACGCAAATTATAAATTTTTCTGCTGCGGATTTGATCTGCTCTTACTCCGTCACCACAACGGTTAATCATTTGAATTACTGTCCCGCCTGTGCCATTTAAAATAACTACCGGCAGTGTATCAGCACCTGCAGGGATTGCCTGGGCAATTAACAAACAAATCTTTTCATTATTATTTATTGTCATCGCCGGAATTGTAATTTGCAATTCATTAGCAGCAACTGCCACCTCAGTACTGGCAACTAAATTAGGACATACTTTACATCCATTATTTCCACACATATTATCATCTCCTATAAAAAATAGGGCGGATTTCTCCGCCCTGTATCACGTCTTACGACGGAGCCTTACTTTTAAACTCCTTTAAGCCATGTTGCAACCGCCGTTCAGGCTATTAATGCCCAAACCATTGATAATGCCGGCATTCGGGCAAACTGCGCCGATACCAGTAACCTCAGGTTTCGGAAGCATACGGCAAGAGATAGAAGCCAGTTGAGCTTCTACAGCGTTGAATTTAGCATCACTGTATACGCGGTTTTCCAGAACGACATTTTTCGTACGTTCCTGAGCAAGTTGATCACGCAGGTTTTGATACTCATAAAAGTCAATCTTCGTACCGAGTGCAGAGAAGCCAGCCATAGTTTGCTCTTGGGTTTGACGAGCAGTATTCTCAATCAAATATTGAGTACGCGCGCTGTCGATGATTCCCTGTTTTTCTACCTGGCAATTAGATACAGCATTGCAACCATATGCAGGAGCAGCACCGTTATTGTTCCAACCACCACGATTGCCTAAAAAAGCAGCAAACAGGATAATCAAGAAGATAGCAATCCCCCAAGTGTTAAAACCGCCATAATATTTTTCGTCCATCTGCAAACAACTCCTTTCTTGATATTTTATTTATCACATCAGCGTTTAAGCTGTTGTAACCCCGCACGTAACCTTGCTAAATTATCATTTGGCTGTTGCCCTTGATTAATATCAGGCTGAACAGTTCCGCCGGTTCCCTGTAAATCACCGACTATATTTTTTACTTTGTTAAGATCTACACCAGCAGCCTTAGCAATAAATCCAGCCATAGGGTTATTTAAATATCCATTGACCTTAGTAACAATGTCTGAACTAACACCATTCTTAGCCAAAGCGTTTAGCGCATCACCCTTACTATTAACCTTGTTCGCTACATTCATCGCCGTCGCCCATGCTTCTGCAAGGCGGTTCGTGTCCTGCTGGTTTAGTCTCAGCATTTGTGCTACAGCTTGTGGATTGATCATTTTTAAGCACCTCGATTTCACGCTTCATATTCTGCATTTCTTTCAACATATCTGCCATAAGCTGGGTCTGTTCCTGCTGTATCTCTTCCGACGTTTTCGGTGGAGTGATTACTTTAAGTTCAACAAGCTTGTTATAATATTCATTACTGATTTTTTCTAACTCATCATACGCACTTTGAGTAACTCCGATCCTCTGCCGGTTTCCGTAAAAATCAACCTGAATAATATTTGTTCCATCTACAATGCAAGTCATCGTTTGTGGATATGTAGTAAGTACAGAACTGCTTGTAATTCCTAAATTCATATTGCCACTCATAGTCTTGCCTCCGTTCATTTATCTTAAATATATTATCCGTTAAATCGGCCCTTATAATCCCTCAATATTCCCTCATAATTCCCTAAAATAAAAAAGACGCTTAACAATTTTGTTAAGCGTCATAATTGTATGTTATAATGTTTTTTGAGATAGTCAGTGTGTTGGCTTCCCTTACAGGGGGTGATAGCTATTGTCAACTTATGAAGCGTTGTCTTTGATGATTGCTTTTAGTACGTTAATAGCTATTGTCATTTTAGGCTGTAAATAGCCATGAAATAAGCCGCTAACACCAGTGGCGCGCGGCTTCCTTTCACGTTTTACAATTATGAGGGAGAGCCAGCGTGCGATCACTGACTGTCTCTTTTTGTTTATTATATACTACTTTTTTACGGATTGCAAATTTCCTCATGAGTGTTTTATTTCTAAAATAAAATGTGTTATAATTTTGAAAAGTGAGGAATGGGGTTATATGAAAGATTATTATGCAATATTGGAAGTTCATCCTAAAGCTTCACAAGAAATCATAAAAAAAGCATATTTGACATTAGCTAAAAAATATCATCCTGATGTATCTGATCAAATTGGTAGTTGTACAGAAAAAATGCAAGAAATAAATGAAGCCTATTCTGTGTTGTCGGATGTTAATAGACGTAATGACTACGATAAAAAATATTTCAATCATAATCATTTTAATGATACTACAGTAGATGATGCGTTTGAAAAGGCGATAAACAATATATTTTTTTATTGTGCGAAATACAATGAAATGTTAAATACTAAAATAAGAAAAAGAGCAGAAGCTGCTGGGAGAAATCAACTAATAGCAGAGTCTTTGCTTGAGCAATTTAATGAGGAAATAGCAGTAGAATATAAACTTTTATCTGATGCTAACCTTTTAGATACAAAATTAAAGGAAACAATAGCTTTTGTAATGTATAATTTTGCCATATCTTTTACTTGGGGAAATGATTTTGTTTCGGCAAAAAGATGTATGGATATTGCTCGACCATGGATCGAAAACACAGAAGCAAATAAAAATTTTGTTGATAACTATTATATTATTAACAAAGAGGCTGAAAAACAAAAAGCAATAACGGAAGAAAAAACAGTTAAAAGAGTTAGTGCATTTAATAATTTTTACGTAGTTAGTATATTAGCTCTTATTGTTATTGTTTCTTTTTATTTTTTTGTTGATATTTCTAGCGATAAGAAAAAGACAATACCAAAGGTTAGTAAGAATACAACAGATTCTATTACTAAGAATAATGTTTTAATACCAAAGAAAAATATTTTAACACAGTATATTTCTAACAGTCCGCTTCTTAAAAATAATGGTCTTTGCGAATTAACGATAGATAATTCTAAGAATGACACACCAATTTATGGACGACTTTGGACCGCTGATACATCAGTGCCCGTTCGTGCATTTACAATAAATTCACATGATAAATTTGTGTTAAGAAATATAGAGGCAGGGAAGTATGAAATCCGTTATAAATGTCTTTATGAGAATACAGAAGCAACGCAAGGTGTGAAATCACAAACATTTGATTTAGAAGAAACTGAAACAGAAAATGGCATTAATTATTCTGTGGTGTCGGTAACATTATATAAAGTACGTTATGGCAATTTTAAAACTACAGAAATATCTGTGAATGATATTTAACAAAAAATAAAACCGCTATCTGTTGAAAACGGCATGAGCCATTCGGGCTTCTCGTTTCCAATCAGTTTAGCGGTTTTATTTTTATTCTTTTAAACTGTACTTTTCGTTTGCCATAGTAGCAATCCTTATAATGTCCTGTTGGTACTTATCCATTTGCGCCCGTTTCTCCTGAGCAGACAACTTAGGATTATTAAGTATTGTCTGCCGTTTTTTATTAAGCGCACGCACTTTTTTCATTGCATTTTTTAAGCCATTCCAGTTTTTAGCATTTTTACCTAACTTACCATAGGCATTAAGCTCTTTACTGGTATCATTATAAAGCTGATAGAAATCCTCTATATTCTGGCTTCGTTTACCAGGCGTATAACCGAACCGCCCAATAATAGGCTGTTCATTTATATATTTAGCGGGCAACTCATTTTCACGGCCCAAAGCATAATCACCAATCATAGCATTTAAAGTAACAGCCCCGGTAGCACCTACATTCTGGATCAAGTTATCAATTTTCTTCGGAGAGACATTCAAAGCCTGACCAAGTTTTATTGCAGTCATGCTTGTATAAATATCATATTGTTCTTTATCTGGTAAATTCTGCAAACGTACAGGTATGATATTCTTTTCCGTAAAGAAATTATAAGATGACTGCCATTCTATAAACGGCTTCATGAAAGCAGGTATATAATCCGGCAGCATTGTATCAAGTGTATTTGCAGCCCATTTATTCATTGCATCCGGATTATCATCAAGCAACTTACTAAGACTTCTTTTAAATCCGCCTGCTAAAAACGCAACTTCCTGTGGTAATGGAGTTTTTACTATTTCATCTCCAATTCTTGCAATAAAATAATTATCTCGAATGTCCTGAGGAACATCCTGATACCAATCTTCATCATGAAATGCCACCCATTCAAATAAAGCCGGCAATATTATTGCTGTCCCTACTCTGGCACCTAAACGCACAGGGTGAGCCTTAACCTCTCTAATGAGCCTGTCAGTACCCTGGATGGCCGCATTAAAGAACGGAACATATCTATTATATTTTCTCGCTAAACTCCCACCTCTGCTAAAGTCTGTAGTTATTTCTTTCGCTTCCAATCCAGCTTCCTGAATACTTTTTCCTTTTCTGCGTCCTGCAGCAAATTCGCCTAACCTGGCCGCTTCTTCTAGCGACTGATTTAATTTCTGGAACCCCTTGTAAAGCATTGTTCCCAATTTTACACCTGGAGCTTCTTGTAATTTTTGCCATTTTAAACTAGATCTTTCTGTAGAAATACGTGTCGTCATCGGAACACCAGCAATTTCAAACTCCCTATATAGGCTGCTTTTTTTATGGTAATTGCTTCGCAATGCTTCCCAAAGGCCATACATCGTATTACCAATCGGTTCGATGACAGGAATAGTTGTATTATTAGAATACAAAACAGATGTCAAAGTATCTCTGGCAAGGTTAAAAAGACCAAAAGCAGGTGTTCCTGTTGCACCAGCACGCATAACTTCGGCTGGTGTCATAAATACTTTTTCAACAGTATTAAATGTTGGCAAACTTAAATTAACCATTGCATCATATAATTCTGGCGCCGTTTGATATGATTTCTTTTCACCATTTTCCCATACAGTAAACACAAAATTCTCTGGAGATCCTTTACCTTCTAAGTCTGGTCGCTCCTCTAAATAACTACCAATGCCTTCTACATCTTTTAGTCTTGATAACGCAAGCCCTACTTTATTTCGTTCTGCAGCATCCACAGACTTCTGTGTATAGGCAATTAAACTATCTAACGGATCAATAACATTTCTATTACTGCCATATTCATTTAACCCTTTTATTGGGTTTGTAACATTCGCAAGTCCTGACTTTGGTTTATAACCAGGTATTTTCACATCATCCATGCTTCTATCTTTATACATAGGGACATAATTTTTATACTTTTCTGCTAATGTATTATGCTGTTCCTTACTAATAATTCCACTATCTTCTAAAATTGACAGCACATTATCAAAATGTTGATGAACCTTTTCTGAAGCACTAATAAACTCTTTAGGAGCATTTTCTACAATACTTGCCGCAATATTCTTCTCCATAGATCCATTATATTCTTTATGAATGCTTTGTAACTCAAGCTGTCGTTTAGCTACTAAGTATGTAGAAAATGCCTGCCGATTATCTTTATATCCATTACTCCGCAGATAATCTTTAGAAAACTTTACACTATCCACTTCTTTTAAAATATCCTGCAATGTAACCGCATACTTTAATTTGTTATTATAGACTTTATTTAAAGCCTCAATAACATCTGTCGGCTTACCCTTATCATCCAAAAGCATTGTTGACCTTGATTTTGCACTGCTTGCAGCACTTCTTGCAAGCAAATAAGGATTATCCTCATATGGTAACTCTTTACCAGTCTTGTCAATAACAGCTTCAACAAATTTATTTATAGGGTCTTTATCATCAACCGCATACTTATATGCGTCCGCCAAAACATCTTCTGCCTTTTGGGTAAAGCTCTTTAAATTTAAATCATCAGCAAAAGATATAGAAGCTCTTCCCCTTGCCTGATCGCTTTGCAGAGAATAACGACGCATTACATCAGCAAGCCTATCAAACTTTTTAGCTAAGTCTTTATTGTTAGAGTTCCTTAAAGCCTGAATAAAATTCTCGTAATATTTAGGGAAATTCCTTTCTGCCATTTCTGGGTCAGCAAGTATTTGCCTTGTAAATTCAGCAATACCCTCTGCACGTTTTTCAGCATTATTATATTCTCTAAATACGCTATTATTCCCCCATACATTCTCCGCTCCAGCAATAAGTTCTGCATCGCTACCTTTGACTTCTAATTTTTTATCTAAAAAATGTCCAATTTCATGTGAGTATGTAGCATAATCAGCAAAAGCCCTACTTCTTACAACTTCTGGCCCAACTTTAAACAACCCTTTATATTTTTCATCAACACCTCCGACACGAACTGGAACGATTGCATTAAAAGCAGCTTCAACCTCTTTTCTAGTAACCGGTTTAATTTCTCCCCATGTTTTTGTTTTTCCAGATCGACCGAAAGTAGCTTCTTCTCCAGTTGACTTATTCCCTAAAGAATATTGTTCTGTCTTTCTATTTTTCAGGTTGACAAAATCCTTCTCAGTAGGTATATTTAAAGTAAGAGAACTGTCGACTGCTCTTTCCAACATTGGGTATTCGTCCCTTGCGGATTTGAGCCACTCGGCAGTTTTTTCTTTGTTTATATACCGCAATCTGCCAGCTAATACATTATCTTCATACCATTTAGTAGCCTGTTGCTTAGTAACTTTATCCTCCTTACCAAAAGCACTAAGCATTTCATTGATTTCGTATCCTTTTTTATTATTTCTCTGTTTTAATTCAAATGGAGTTACGATCGTTGTACCATTTTCATCCTTTAAATCTAATACTGCAATTATTCTCTTTTCGCCTTTTTTGCCGCTATACTCAGCATCAAAAATCATAATTGGATCAGTTAAGGCTCGTGGTATTTGTTTAACAATCTCTGGAGTCATACCTTCACCATTAGCAATATTATGTTTGCCTATGGTTATTTTTTTTAAGTTTTTAGGACTGATTTCAATAGGTAATATTTCAGCACCAGCCAGTTCTAAAGCTAATGGAGTAGACATAACAGGGACAGCACTGTCGCCTTTATAGGTATTTTGAACAATAGCATCAACATTTTTTGCAAAGTTTTGCTCATCAATAGCCAACTTTACCTCTGGCAGACTTTGGTTAAAATCCATTTTCTTTTTTGTTTCTTCAAAAATCCCTAATGTTTTATTTAATTCTTCCTGATATTTATCGTAAACTTTACTATATTGCTCACGATACTTCATAGCACTTTCAGGATCTCCGTTTTCGAGCGCACTATCCCATAATTTTGTTATATCTGATAATACTTCTTCAAATCTAGTAACATTAACATTTGTTTCCTTACTAAGCATACCTTGAACTTTGCGAGTATCATTTAACGGCTCTACATTAACCTCTTCCATTTTTAACTCAGGTAGATTCTCTTTATTATTATCAGACATATTATGTAAAATTTTTGATGCTACATATTTTGCTTTTTTTTCTGTTTCGCCCAATAAAGAAGACATTACCGTTTTGTAGCTAGGCATAAAGTCCTTAACTGCATGGCCACCAATTCGTAATCCTACAATATCAGGTGCCAAACTAGCTATTGCATCAACAGCAAAAGCACCAGGACGTGCTGCTGCATATTCTTTGGCGCCTTTACGATTTGCAACTTGATAAACCCCCGCCCCTGGTAAAAATTCAGCTGCAGTATAAATTACACCTTTAGCCCCTCTTTTCTCTATGTTTGTTTGCAAGCTAGACAGCACAAATGGTGAAAATACAGGTGCTGCAAAACTACTTGGTGCTAACAGTGCTGTAGCCATTGCAGCTGGTGCTATAGTTTCTTCTGTAAAATTGCCTGTAGCCTTCTTATACAGCGCGCCTGCTTTCTCCTGTTCCTCTGTCTGTATCGGGACTGGAGCATTTGTATATCCTTCCTGCATAGGTGTACCAGTCAAAGCCAACGGATTAGTTGAAGCAAGCCGATTAGCTTGCCTACCAACCTCTTGTGCGCCTTGTTCAGCGCCAGTAATAAAATTAGAAAGTGCATCTACTGTTCTTTCCGCTCTCTGTTGCATTACATCATCTTCCATCTGTTCTTCTAATGACGGTTCAACTTCTCCCTGACTATTTAAATAATTCTCAGTTACACGTTCCGCAGCTCTTTGAAAGAATCCTTTATTTTCAAGAACTGGTTTATTTGCAAACTTTGCCAGCATTTTTTCTCTCGCTGTTGACATTATTTTACACCGCCTTCAATTTTACCTAATTTATCCCACATAATAGTGTCAAGAATATATTGTTCATCAAAGCCATTTTCTTTAGCTATGTCCTGCACATATTCCGTTATTTCGTTTTTAGAAGCACCTCGTTCTGCCATATATTCAATATCTGAAAGCATTTGTTCGTACTCTTGGTTATTGCTATAGTCCTGTTTATAATCTCTGGTCTGATAGTTATGATTAGCCCATGCATAATAATCATTTAACTTCACAGCAGCTCTATTGTACATTCTTTGCTGAGCATGAGTTATTTCATCAGTACTATCCATAACACGATTATTATATTCTTCCATTAAAGTTAAATCTTTATTATAATTTCCACTGTTTACATATTTCCACATTTCAGCATCAGCAGTAGTCATATAATTTGACGGGTTTCTAACCCGTCTTTGAGCTGCTATCAATTTAATTTTTTCTTCACTATCCAAATCAGAATTATTTATCATATCAACAGCTTCAGCTTCCGTAGGAGCAGTATTTATTTTTAACGCTAAATCATTTTTGTATTTTTGTCGTTGTTTTTTTAGTGCACGATCTTTATCCCTCAATATAGCTGAAGCTTTAGCCTTTATCTTGTCTTTTCTTCTAGCACTCAGTACACTTGCGCCGAGCCTGCTTTCGCCTTTGTAGTTTGTGAAGTCAAGATGGAAGTGCCCAGCTGTTGCATAGTCAGACGGATCATCGTACTCATTCAAAACTTTTAGCCCTGGGTAGGCACGTTCCATCCTATCAGCCAGTATATTACGGCTGGATTCGTCCAATTCACCTAACTTAGTACTGTCAACATCGACTCCTACACCTTCATAATGAGCGCTCCCCGGGGCATGGCCGCTGTAGTCATTCTTTGTACTTGTTATATATACATCATCTATGCCATATTGATTAAGTATACCTGTTATGCCTTTTATACCCTGTACTGCGTTTTCCTGCATTCCTTCAAAGCTTACACCGGGGTTAAAAGTATACTTACCTTCGGTTATGTTTCCTTTTCCCTTAGCATAGTTTTCAAGATACGCATCCCATTCATCAGGTGGAATATCAACAAGTTGTTTTGATAACTCACTATTTTCAACATATTCCTGTTCACTATATAAAGCTGCTTCCAGCTTTGTACGCACCTCTGGAGATATTTTGTTCCGGAAATAGCTGAGCCTATCTTCGGCAAGAGTATAGTTGTTCTGGTTTACCGCATCATTTACCAATATAGCTGCATAACGGTTTGCCATCTCTGTTTCCACTTGTTTGTACTGTTCTTTTGGTAGATCTGGGAACATACTTCTATACAAGCCTTCCATTATCGGATAATTCTCAAGCAAGCTCTCGCCATCGATTACACCGTTTATCAAATTATCTGCAGATTGATCAAAGACATTTTGTTTATATTTTTGTGTTTCCTGTTCCTGGAATTTATAGAGCTGTACGCCGTCAGTAGCAAGGGTATTATCTGTTATGCGTTTAAAGGCCTGTTCGCCCAATTTATAGCGGATACCAGATTTTGCATAAATACGTTCTGACAATACATTTGCATCTTTTAAAAAGTCGTTTATCACACCAACTGAATTACTACCCTGACGCTTTTGCATGTAGTCAACTTTCAGTTTGCCAAGTTCAAGATTAAATTCGTTCGTAGCTTTTGCCACACGCAGTGCTTCATTTTGCTCCTGCTCTTTATTCAAAACATCCAGTCCTGCATTGAATGCTTTTCCGATAGTACCATACATATTAGCCGCTGCTCTGTTTCCGGCATTGTTATATTCTACACCTACACGTTGTCCGCTAGCAGTAGGGTTCACAGAAGACTGGTTACTTCTTACTATTATTTTTGTCATCAGCCATACCTCCAAGTATTCTGTAAATGGAATTATACGCCTGCATCAAGTCACGCTCTACCGTCTGTACCGACGTATTTATTCTCATAGCAATCTGATAATTTTTAAGATCGTCTATAAATTTCAGTTCAATTATTTCTTGCTGTCTTGGGGTCAGCTTCGCCTCGTCTACGATCATGCGAAACTCTGCCTTCCCGGAAGTCAGCAACCAGCTCTTTGTCCACGATCTGCAAGCTTCCATAATAATCACCTGCTCGCTGCTATTGTCCCAACTAATACCCCTCCGATAAATCCCCATAAAGCCTTCTGTTTTTGTTTCAATTCACTTTTGGATTGTTCTTTCTTTATTTGTTCGCTCAACGTCTCTAAGGATTTGTTTTGCTCTGCTATTGTTTTTTTGGAGTTCGACAATGATTCCTGCGCACTCGTTAGCTCGCCCCTTATCTTCTGATAAGATAAACGCTGCTCTTCGATTAGCTTCTTCAGCTCGTTCGAGTTCATCTGCTGCAGTTCCAACGTGTTCGACAGCCCTATCAACAGATTTTCCTGTCTGTTTATTATCGTCTGCAATTCGTTGAACTGTTCCCTGGACATCGTTATTGTTTCCGGAAGTTCCTCTGCCGAACATATAGCAGGCAGTGATACAAGCAATAATAACGACCACAATAATACAATACCGATGATTATATATTTTTTCATACACGATTTTCACTCCATGTACATTATTTTCCTATTTTGACAGCCATATTCGCTACGTGCGCCGTTTTAGTCCGTTGCTTTACTATTTACTTTTACAACAGTTTTTTCTCGGCGCACGAGCTAAATATGAACAAGGTTATTCTGATATTACAGGCCAAACCAACTATGCAACGCACCTAAAGCAAAGCCGATAATCATACCGGTCCAAAAAACTTTGCTCGCTAAATATTCTTTTACTTTTTCCATATTAGTCACCTCCTTATATAATCTTTACCAATTATGATGCCACCAGATCGCCTTGCCCCTGATGACCTGCCCGCCTGGTTTCAGTTCTCCGTCGCCTGGCACATCTGGCAATTTCCACAAGTCCCAGCGTTCAAAAGTAGTTGCCGGGCCGTAGTCGTCTAAGTCTGCTGCTTCTGCATGTGTCATTACGGTATCGGCATTAATGTCCAATCCAAGCTCCTCACACAGTACAGCTACAACTTTCGCCATACTATCTATCTGTAACTCTGTCGGTGGCACGTTGCCAAAGTCGATACTTCCATCAGCATAGGCTACAGCATCTACACAGCACGCTAAAGCAATCCCAATAGCTCTAGAATTGCGCCGCCATGTATGAGCCTTATATTCAGTTAAATCATCGGTTGTCGCCATAACGGCGCCGTCGCTGTCAATGTTTAGGTGATAGTCACTAAAAAACTGGTGATAAATACCAGCTGACCAGTGTAGATAGATCTTATCAATATTACCTCTAGCCCTTGCTGCTAACTGCCGTAGCTCATCTAAAGTGATTCTTTTTGTTACTGCCCCCATTATTCTCTGCCTCCTTTTCAAATGGATCAGGGACACCGTCCCCGTTTTTATCTACTAAACTCGTAGCTATGAAAGTGACAAATGCAACCATAGCCGGTCCTATAACCTCTCTTATCAGTGCCAGAAGATCAGACATAACAATCTTATCCAACCACAACCACATATACATCCACGCAGCGTAATAGGTCAGTACCAGCAAAACGACTGCAATAAAATAGCCTACAATGACAGCCATTATTTTTGGCGACATTGAGGCTACTTTATTTCTAGCACCTACTATTAAGTTTTTTATTTTCTCAAGCATTTATTACACTCCCCACGTTCATTATCAGGAGATTTTTGCGGCAGCTGTAATGCTTTATGGTACAGCTCTGTGATTGCTCCATTACCACCAAGTGCTTTATAACTGCTATACATATCAGTTATATTTTCCAAGTTATATAGCGGTATAAATCCATCTTCCTCAGACTTATGATAAATTCCTATGATCTCTGTCCTGAGCAGACTGCGTGTCGCATTATGAAGGGCTTCTGTTTTCTTACCTCGTTCCTCTACCTGCTTTTTGTAGTTTGAATATATCTTCCAAGCTACACCGATAAATCCGCTCTGTACCAACAGACTTATCACCATAAATACATTTGCTTGTAAATCCATTTCACACCTCTAGTCTAAGGTAATAGCGTCCAATTCCTCTTTGCTTAATGCTGCGGCTACCTCTGCCTGCTTACTCCAACCTTGTTGTTTGCAAGCACCCACGTGGGACGATAAGTCAGCACACCATGTATATACCTGCGAAGCGTTAAGATACTGTATTGTTTTAACAGTTTCACCATCTTTATACCCCCGTACTGGACAGCCGTCAGGATATTCATTTTTAAAACGCTCGGTGCTTACGTTCAGCGCAATCCCCTGCATCGTAAGCTGCGTGTCCTTATCGCTATCATATCTTACTATCTCACCAGTGCATTCAGATATAAAACCGCCTGCGATTTTTCTTTCAGTCCAAGCGTCTACCTCTGACAGCTTGATAGCTTTAAGTTCATCAAACGTAAGAGCTATATATTCACGTGCTGCTTTTTTATCAATCAATTCATCAATACTTTTTAAAATATCTTCACAAATTTCATTTGGGTATTGTTGGAATGCTACTCCATTAAGCCAGCAACTCTCCGTTCCACAATTATAGTCAATAGACTTATACTCTATTTCTTTGCCATAATCAACAAAGAAATTATTTATTGTATCCATATACACTTTTTCTTGTGCTTGTACAATAACTTTATCGTTATTCGTATCTAAAATAATTATATTTTGCATTTTTATTCTCCTTACTCAATTCTTTCCCAACAGTAATATGTTACATATGGCGGCATATTATTATGCTCCGCACTACCACCAGTATTATCAATACTAATATCTGAAGCAAACGAAGAATTTAAATTAAAAGTAGTAATAGAACCGCTCCAATTTGAATTTCCACAATAAGCATTACTTGTATTGGTGTGGCTAAAAGCTCCACTACTACCAACATTTTGAAGTCTCCCAACAGTTATAGAACCACTCACGGTAGATGAAGTGGCACTAGCAGAATGCTTGTGCATTGGAATTTGATCAATCTCTAATGTAACATTTGCTTCACCTCCGTTACTCCCTGCTTGATAAGTATCTCCTGCAGCTAAAATAAATTTATCTTTTATCTGTGTCCACGTACCACCAAACAGAGTTCCTGGATCAGTAGGTTGCGAACTCCAATAAATCGCTCCTACAGGATATGGATTTGGCGGCAAATCGTCATAAAGAGCATTGATTGCTGCTCTTATTTTTTCAACTGTTATTAGCCCAGTAAGCTTCATTTTTCCTCACCTCAAATCGTCAGAACGAAGCCGGCAAACTTCTCCGTACTTTGGATTATGATATTACTGCCACTTTCAACTACGTCTACCATAACACTCTCATAGGTACTGCCATTAGTACGATACATACCAAGTAAGTGTTTTCCTGAAGCTGCCAAGGTAAATGGGTAGTAGCCGTTTGATAATGTTCCCCAGTTGGCGCTACTTGCTGTAAATTCAGTTTTGGTTACTGTAATAGCAGAAGTAGGCGGAGTATACCCTAATGCCGCCACAACATTAGCTTTAGTAATACTGATTGTCCCGCTGCTGTTAGTGATATTTGAACCAGTTTTTACGCCGCCTAGAACACTAGCAGATGCAGTAGGCAGTGTATATACAGTATCCGTAAATACAGCATCAGCTGGTACTGTTTTGTTAAGTTTATAAGTACAATCTTTAGGAACACCATCATCAAAATATACAGGCTGTGTTGTACTGCCGGCAGAAGTTGTTAGTTTAGCGGCAGCAGCTGCAGTTTCAGTTTTACCGAGTTTACCTGCTATAGCTTCATTCATAGCTGCCGCACCCGTTTTATCTTCTGCAATGTAATCGGCAATTTCTTTTAACGTATCGTAAGCACCAGGCGCTCCGTCAATCAGCTCATCTTTTACTGCCGACTTTGCAGCCTCAATAGCACTGTTCATATCAGCAGTCTTTGCATAACTAGCAGCCGCTACGCCACCTAATTTGCTACTGTCAGCGGCAGTTTCGGTCTTACCGAGTTTGTCGGTATCCAACGCTTCAAAATTAGCATTAATCTTAGCGTCTCTCTCTGCTAAAGTTCCAGTGACAATTTTTTCTACACTCATTCTAAGTAACCTCCATCCAATATTATTTTCCCTGTGAACGCTTTGCTCACATTTATAACAACGTTACCGTTATTATCTACTCCGGCATTAGCATAGTAAGGATAACTAACGCCATCAATCATTTGTGTTAAGCTGACAATGGCCGGACTGTTTCCTGCCTGATGTTCCTCAGCGGATATGGTTAGTACGAAATCATTGCCAACCTCTGCAAAATCTTCATCCGTAAAGTTTTTGACATAGACCTTATCACCAGTCTTTTTTGTCAGCGACGCCAGTATAACGATGCCTGCAAACTTTTCAGGAACTTCAATAATCACATTTTCAGCGTCCATATAAACGCCGGTTAGTACCATTTCATACTGAGGCTTCTTGACTTCCTTGTATACGCCTATAAGCCTGCTGTTACCCATTGACATTGTAAGACGCCACATGCCGTTGTTTTCAGTCCATCTGTCATCTGTCGCAGTAAATTCTTTTGTTATAGTTCCGCTCTCGAACCGTAGTAAAATATCTTCTGCACGGTCAGCTGCATCTTCTGCTTTCTCTGCATCTTTTTTTGCAGATTCTGCACTTTCTGCTGCTGCCGTTTCAGACTTCTTTGCAGATTCTGCACTCGCCTGCGCCTGCTCGATTACTTTCTCGGCATTTTCTTCAAACTTTTCAATTCTTTCAGTCGTTTCTTTTTCAAAGTTTTCAATTTCAGTAGTAACCTCAGATTCGAAGCGGTCAATCTCTTCATTTGTTTTTTTCTCAAAGTCTTCAACCTCTTCACGAAGTTCGCCGAAATCTGTTTTAACTTCCTGAATACACATCGTATTTCGATCTATCGCAGTCTCATATGCCTGTGTCAGCACCTGCGGCGGAAATACTGTTGGCTGTACTATATCCGTATTACGGTAAAAGTTTAAAACAGTACCTTCAGGTAAACTTGCGGACACAGTAACAATAAGGTTTTCTACAGTATAATCCGTGCCATAATTCAAAAGCACTTCGCTGCCCTTATCGTCTTCATAGCTGACCTTCACGTCATCTGCACTCTGATATTCAAATGGCAGAGAATATGAGGTATCAGGTTTAAACTCATAGCTTATTTTTGTTGCCGTAGTTGTTACGCTCACATTATCACCTCCTAAAAGCCCTGCCTTTTATTGTTATAAAATCCAAATGTCATCGACTTGCCACGGCCTGCATTAGTCAAAGTATATGGATCAAGGCTAAAGTTATCAGAGCCTTTACTTGCTTTGCCTCCAAGTGAAGAGCTGTAAAGCCCCTGTGCGGTCGTCATAATCCCTCCCAGCAAGCTCATTTTCCTTGTCATCTTCGCCGCAGACCTATAATTCGCTGCCGCCGCCTGCGCATTATATATATTCTGCCGGTAGTTAAGGTCAACGTTTGCCAGGTTTTCATTTATCGTTCGAGAGTCTCTTTCAAAAGCATTTGCATTTGCTCGGCCAAATGCTGCGCCTAAACTGCTCCCGGATTCAAGACCACCTGCAGCAAGCGCTGCAGTATTCTGTCCCTGTATCAGGTTGTACCTCTGCCGAGCTTCCTGTTGCTGCCGAGCCGCCTGGTCAGCTGCCGTCTGCCTGTTACGTTCTGCTATAGCCGCATTCTGTTCTTGTGCCTGTGCCTGAGCATCATAACCTGCTGCCTGCTGCCTACCTGACATATAAGTCATCACTCCTGATCCTACTGCCAATAATGGCGCCGCTAATGCCCCCATCACACACTCTCCTTCACATAAATATCAAAATCGCCAAGATTCATTTTTAACTTGAACCCGAACGCTTTTGTCATAGTAAAGCTTTGTTCATAAAAATGCCAAGTCATAATATAAAGCCGACCATATTTTTCAAGCCAGCCTTTTATCCTTTCTCTGCCAATGCTTACAAAGCTTTTTTTGCATTCAAACAGCTTGTCAGTACCTACTATATATGCTTGATATCTATAAGCGCCCATCGGCAATCTGTCTGTTAGCCCAAATATGGCGACTGGTTCTTTATCAATGTATACCACATTCATCTCACATGATTTTTCAATATGTAGTTGTACTGCCGCTTCAGTATCTTTGCCAAAAATCAACCTGTCATTCACACGGGCTTTGGCAAATATCCTGACCACATCTTCATACATATCTTCGCTATAAGGCTCTATCTTTATCATCTGATGTTCACATCCACATCCCGCGCTACGAACATTATTCTCAATGGATACGGTTCTTCACTGAATATCGTCAGCTCATCTGCTCTCGCGCTGTTCTGGTCAAGTGTCACTGTCTGAGTTCCGCTTAACAGTTTAATACCGAAATTTTCGTCAAGCTGGCTTTTCCCTCCGTCATCCAATGTACTAATCAAAGGAACAGCTCTATCTTTACTTCTACTGTATGCATAACCGGAATAACTCAGATAATAACGGACTACAGTAGAATTCAAACACCGTGATTGATCTACTATGCTGCCTGTTTTTTGAATCGTTGTATGTGTCTCAGGAATAGTCATAGAAAACTCATACCCAAGCCCAACAATTATTTTAGAGTACACACCGCTTAATGGTGGCTCTATCTCTATCTTTCCATCATTGGCAACGACCTGTTCTTTAACGTTGGAAATATCACCGCTGGTCATTACCCATACAGTTTTACCGGCAAAACGTTCAATAACTATATTCGAGCCGTCGTTATTTTCAAATATCTCTGCATTGTCCAGCATACAATAATCGGCTGGATCTTCAGTATATTGGTCCAATTCCTGACGCTCTATATAGTAAGTACCGTCACGCTCTACCACGAAATAGATAACGTCTGTATCATCTTCTTTTATCGTCTCTACTGCAATATAATTTCCCTGCGTGCTAAACCTCGTCCAACCGAAAACTTTTTCCTGCAGCATATAAGTCAAGCAAAGCATAGAACCATCATCAAGGATGAGATAAATCAAACTATCCGGATATTTAGTATAGGTGTAATCAGCTATCTTTTTACCGTTCAGCAAATGATGAACCATCAAAGTCAGCTCTGTTCCATCATAACGATCCATAACATAGTTATAAGAAAAATCCCTGATATATGCTTCGTTGCTCTGTATATACAGAACTCTATTATCCGCTACGAACGGAATATGAGCTTCACTGCTGCCCCAACCTGTTTGGGTATTGATACTGATCTGCGCCGGAGTTACCACGCTTGAGCCTGAAATAATGCGCTCATCTTCACCTGTGAAAATGCACAGATCTTGAAACGTAATCAGATTTTTTATTGCATAATCATTTCGGGCTATAACGCTTGTATTAATAGCGCTGTCATCGGTCAAAGTCCCATCTTCTATCTGCTCATCAAAATTAGTATAATCACTGCTTTTACTCAACCAAAGACCATTAGGCTTGCTGTCGGTATTGGCCAGCACCATACGATCCTGAAAAAATTCTATGCAGGAAGGATATTTCTTCGTTGAACTAAATTCAGACAATGCAAACTCGTCTATACTGTCCGTAGAACCAAGTGAACGTATAAGCGTACCTATCGCCTCTGTATCACTTGTTATCTCTGTAAGTTTGATTATCCCTTCTGCAGTATAGCTGAAGCTAGTAAGCGTTACAGTACATGTACCACTGGTAATCGCAAACTTCACTTTGAAATAATAAGCATCTTCGCGGTCAACCGAACCACTATCACTGGCGTTATAGTCATCGTTATTAGAGACATATGTCGCATAATCAATATATTCGACATTATCTTTAGATCTCATCAGCGTTACAGTGCCGCTCCATATACCAGAAGTCCGCAAGCTCCAACTGTCACCAACAAACAAAGCTGATCCGGTTCCTTCACCACCAGAAGAATTGACAGCGGTTTTAGTCGCAATTTCCTGATACAGTTTTATACTGTCACCAACCATGTTTTCTTCAAAAAACGGCTGATTCGATGTAAGCGTTATGATTCCGGATGTTCCGCTCGGATAAAGTACTGTCTGCTCATCATAGTTATATGTGATTATTACCCATCCGTCCGAACCGTCGCTGCCATTTAACGCTGCGTCTGAATAAGCAACTCCCTTGGTACCACCTTCGCCACCATAGCCATAGCTTGTACCGTCTGAGCCGTTCTTTGCGCCACGGTCTGCCGAATAAGCCGCAGTAGCTCCGCCGCCGCCTTTAGCCGTGTATCCAAAAGCAATTGAATCGCTGCCGTCTCCGCCGGGGCTGCCATAGCCAGCTCCATAATGGACAGGACTGCCTTTGCCGCCTGCGCCAACAATTATGTCAAAAGATTCATCTTTGGTTAACTCAATCTCGAAAGTTTGCAAACCACCACGGCCACCATTACCGCCCGAACTTTGCTTATCACTTGCTTTCCTGGCTACACCGCTGCCACCACCGCCACCGCCAGCAACAGTCACTGTATGCAAGCCTGTTTCTTTCGCTTTAAAAATATAATTGCCCGGAGCCGTGTATTTCTGTACCGAAGATGTATTATCAACCAATTCACCAAATGGCGGTATCTTGATATTCAATTCTTCAAAGCTCCACTCTTCGCCGTCCTTTTTCAGCTGATAAATAGGTAAGTCGCCGCAGACCAGAAACATCGTATCTGCAGACTTTATAAACTTAAGCTTTTTTATGTTTGCTTCTGAAAAAGGAGCTTCAAGTTCTCTAACTTTTTCACCTTTGTATCTTACTGTTAAATAGTAATCCGTAAATTCCAACATATAGTCTGTTGTAGGCTGGCTGAATGCTATTATTCTTGCTTTATGATTCTTTGCCGTCGTACCTTTATTGGTTGTCCCCATCCGCTTATAAATGCTGCCATAAGGCTTTACCGTTCCATTTACACAATCTTTCAAGAAGGTTCTATATTTATCCATATCAAGCCGGGCCAGAACATCAGGAGACGCTATCCCACCAGTAAAATTATTTAGCAAATCCCTATACACTACCAGCACCCCCTAAAAATCTTTGGTTCTGGCCGCAGCGTCTGCTTGCGCTCATTATTATTGCCGGCTGACGCTTTATCATAGGCAAGCTGAAACAGCTGATACTGCGTTTCCGCACTTCCAGAAGATCCACTGACTACAGTAGAAAGCATATAGGCTAGATAACGGACTAGCGCTTCCGTGAACAGTGGCGGCCAAAACTGCGGATTGTCTATGTATCTGGTATATTCAATCTCCAAATGTTTTGCTTTAGTTGCAAATACTTGTACGAATAAATCTTCCTGCGGCGCTTTTATTTTGACGCTCATTATCTCATAACCGTTATCATTTTCAGGTTTATCCCATTCAAATACTCTGCCGTCAAGCACAACGCTCCTAACCCGTACCGCATCACTTGGATATTTGAAATAGTTCAGTTTCTCCTTTGGCAAGTAGCTCTTATCAAGTGTCTTCACATCCAGTCTGCTTATTGTTCTTCTGATCTTCGCAAAACTCCAGTTACTCATTGCCAGCAGCTGACTTAACGCAAACGGGAACATCTTGTCACATTGCCTAGCTTCTTCTGTTCCGTCTTTCAAACCGATTATAGGCCGTACTTTCAGCTGTACCAGTGCTAAATTACATATATCAACTATCGAATACTGCATATTATTACCTCCCTCTTCCAGAAGCAGCATTTCTGCTGCCTTTGGAAGAAAGAGCGGGACTTACCCCGCTCACTCTTATTGATCTTCTTTTTTGGAAGTAGTTACTTTACTTCCAGCAATTAACCTAAAACAGTTATCCGGAAAAATATCCTTAGCCGCAAATTCGCACATATCACCCGGCTTGAAATTCTTGATCTGCCCGTTGATTCTTGCCTGACAGTATTTCGTGCATACATATTTAGACATTTAAACCAACCCCCAAAGGAGAAGCAACGCCGTAGACGATGCCTGCTGTAATCTTGCCGCTGTACTCGCCTGCTGCAGATGCAAAGATGTAACGCCCCGGAATAGTCGGAATAGGAGCGTAACCGAGCCGGCTTCCTTCTTTGACAGTAACTTTAAAAAGTTCTTTTTTATCTGTGCCCTCTGCGGTATTCCCTGCGCTGACGGTCACAGTTATGTCAGCTGTAGCCAACCCATCAAGAGATACTCCATATTGGGCATTAGGATAAATAGTATTGGAGAAAAAGGCTCCAGTATCAATAATCTTTGGCAAATCGCCTTCCGCATAATCAGCTGCGATTGCATTTGCTGCCTGTACATCATATTTCATAATCTATCACTCCTCGTATAATAAATTTCAAAGTTAAGGCCGCATAATGCGGCCTATATTAAATAACACGTGCTTCGTTCATATGGATCTGATCTACACGACGGATAGGCATTTCATCAAAGGTCATTAGCTTGCGCCCTTCGATACCTTCCAAACGCGGCTTGGCAGTGGAATAATCAAACATCGCTCCGAGCTGACGATTAGACACAATATCCTGACGCAGCTTGGTTCTTACTTTGCGATTCATGTAGATCGCTGGGCGGCCAGTGCTGGTATTGTGCAGACGCTCAGAAGCTTCGATCATCAAGTTGATAAGTTTGCCGCTTTCAATTGTGTTGATATCAATATTGCAGATACGTACTACCTGACGCAGATCTTTTACAACTAAGCCGGAAGCCCAGCTGAAAGAAGTCTTGATGCCCGGCATATAACCAGCACCTACTGCCATAGTATCGTCCTCAACAACGGCGCCCTGCTGCAGACCTGCCTTAGATCCTTTGGGATAGAAAGTATATACGCCGTTATCATAGCTCCATACCACGAACCAGATAGAAGTAAGATTAGTACTTGTACCACCTGCATCTAATACATATTCCGAAGTTTCCGGAAGGATTCCGTCAGTCTTACGGGTCAGTGTGCTATAACGTTCTGCTAGTCCCAGCATACGGTCTTTACCGTCAGCAGTACCGCCATAAATCATGCTGCGTGCCATAGCCTGATTGATTGCTTCGATTTGCGGCCGGGACTGTGCCAGCAGGAACCGGTTACGCATTCCATTCAACTCGTACAGTGCCTTATCGATAACTACAGGACGGTAGAACATCGCACTGAAATCAGTCATCGCAGCAAAGCTGCCAGGCTCCGGTTTAATTACGTCATTGTAATAACGCAGTGCTTCACCGGGTAGAGAGGTACTGATTACTTCTTTGTTGCTATCGCCGTTGTTAGCTTCTACTACCACAGAATCTTCCAAAATCTCATTGGTCTCAGCCAAAAGATTTACGATAGCGTTTTCTTTCAGTTGCCCATCAGGGGACAGCACCGCCATCACGTCATGAATTGTTGGATTGAGTTTTTCTACTACTTCTGCCATTTAAGTCACTCCTTTTTATTTAAGTCGCCGAACATAATGTCGGCCAGACTGGGAGCCGCTTTACTAGCCCCAGTGCCACCGCTCATAAGGTTACCGTCCTCTCCTACAAGAGGATGCAGCGCCTGCATGAGCTGAATAATTTTAATATTGCCTTGAATGCCTGCCATATCGATGACCTGCTTTAAACCGGGGATTTTACTCTCCAGTGCATTCATAGTCACATTGGCCTCACTGATTGCTTTTCGGTATTCCGGCGTTACGTTATCAAACGTGGCTCCGAAATGTTTTAATGCTTCTTCGGTATTGGCAGTCATAAAATTAGCCCTCGCATTACATACATAATCGAGAGCTTTTTTTGCCATCTCCGGATCGGTGATCCCGATAGCATTCAATTCTTTTGTACACTCTGCCACAATCTCCGGCGTCGCCAAATCACCTAACCGCTCAATAATTTCAGACTTTACAAAAGTCTCATCAACTGTTTGGTCAGGCTTATCGTCCGCTTTTTCAGGTTGCTTCCCCTGTTCAGACGCAGGTTCTTGCTCCGGCTCTTTTTCAATCTCCGGTGCTGGCTCTGTTTCCTTCTGCTGTTCCTGTACAGGTTCTGCCGGCTGTTCCTCATTCATGTTATTGTTGAGGTCATTTATTTCTTCCATCTTTGTAACTCCTTTCAAAATTTGCTTCTTGTTCGCGTATCCAGGCGAAGCGTTCTCCCTCAGCTCTAAGAAGCTGCAGTACTCCATCTTCTCCCATTTTGCGTATCTCATCCGTTACCACAAGCACCGCTTTCCTTGCGCCTTCTTTTCGGTAGGTATCAGCGTTGCCGGTAAAGGTAGAGGCATAATAATAATTTGATACCATAAGCTTAGTTAAAAACCATCTGCCCCGTTCATCACTGAGCAGAAACTCATAAGCTTCTTTGTCTTTTACTCTGGCCTGCGCTTTTAAAAAGTCATTACAGGCTTCCTTTTTCTCCAGCTCTTTCATCTTTGCTACATTTCTTGTCGGTATCATACGTCACCCCGCAAACTGCTGAGTAAATTATCCAACGGTGCTACGCTGCCGTTGTCTGCCATCTCCTGAAGATTGGCCGCTGCCTGTGTGACATTAGGTAACGCCTGCGCTGCCGCCATATCTTCCTGCATCTGTTCCTGCTGTTGGGCTGCCTGAGCCTGCTGCTGCTGAATTTCAGCGTATTCCTCGTCCGTGTAGAGTATCTCACTCTTCACGCCCAAATCATCTATCCACTTACGCAGGAACACACTTTCATTAAGCATATTCACTACGCCAGGCTTAAGTTGCGCCGTCTGGCCTATTGCTGCCAGCGCTGACTCATAATCTTGTACTCCGCTCATCCTCTGCAGTTTGGCCAGCGGTGATACATATTCGATTTCCAGCTCCATACCGTCGTATTCAGGCGGCATTTCAAAAACACCGTTTTGCGTATAAATACCATAGACCCGTTTTATATCACGGCTCAGTACCTCTGTGTTAATACGTGTAACTACCGGTGTGAGCTGCTGCATCTTCTCCTGCTGCCTCAAACTCCATTCGTAAGCTGTACGACCTGTATTATCAAACTTCTGCTGTTCAAGCATCGCAAACAGATTTGTATTATAGGCTGCGTTGATTTTATCTTCTCTTATTGCCGCCATCTCATACACTTTGTCGAACACCGGCGCTATGTCAAACAGCGACTGGACTTTTCCAAGCTGCATATCTACCTCTGTTATAGCACCAGGCCTGTAATCTGGGTCAGTACCTGTAGGAACCTGCAGTGCCGGATTATAAAATAGCTCCATATTTCCTGCTGCAGCTTTAAGTAAGTCAAACATCACCCTGTTGTCGCTGTCTGCAAACCAGCCGGGACCAATGCCATAATCGCTATTAGGAATAGCAAGATAACGCATTATTGTAATCGGACAGGTTTCAAAGCCTCCTACATGGATAAATTCCTTATCGCTGCAGTCCAGCCAATAAAGCGACACATAGCGTTTTCCCTTTGGTCCTAACGCCTTATTGTCATAAGCAGGATTCTTAGTCATAAGCCAGTAGACTTTCATAAGGCGGCCGCTGTTTTTGCCGTCCTTGTACTCCTGCTGTTGCTTTTCAGGCAGCGCTTCAAGCCCAAACTTACTTACTATCTTAGATAAGCTCATTTCCTTCTTGACTGCAAAATGCGTTACTTCCTGCCACGGATCTAGTGCGTAAGCGTATGAGCCAATAGAATAATTTTCAAACACCATACCTCGCTCCGGAATAAAGAAACTCCCGCGCGGAGACTGCCCAAAGGAAAGTTCAAGATTAGCGCTGTAAATCGATGAATAGAAATTGCTGGCGTTAAGCGCTTTATTAATCGTATCCCTTTGGTCCTGCAAAATAGCTTTCAGGGTCTGGTCATCCTCTGCAAAACGTGACTGCAGATCAAACCATTCCACAGTTTGGGGAACAGATCCGTTCGTCATACCTCCGGCAAATATCTGCGCTGCTCTCCACGCTGTCCCGTCGATAATCCCTGCATCACGCTTTATCATCTTGTCCCGTCCGGCTAGCTCACCTAAAAAAGGTATTTGATACTGCTGGATACGGCGCCACATTACAAGACAGTTCTGGTAATCCTTAGCGTTGAACAGTTCGTCGTGTATGCGTTTTGCTTCTTCAAGTTTCATTACATCTGTTTTCATCGCTTACACCCCGAATGTTTCGCCGCTGGTCACGCTGCCCTGTGTTGCTGCGAAGTTAAATTTCTTCTTGTTTTTGCGCTGCTGGTCAAGTGCGCTTGTCCCGTCCATCCTACCGCTTACATCTGTAGCCGCTGCCGCTACCTTAGGAACCTCAGTTGCAGGTGTGCCAAACAACTTATTTGTTAATCCACTCATTGCCCTCACCTCCTTTTAAAGCTTTGCCAGCGGATTATAATTTCTTGCACTGCCTTGCTGCCTGCTCCTTTTTAACAGATCAAGCGCCGGCGTACTAACTTTCATTTCACGTCCAAACGTCAGCGCCAAGGCATCCGCTCTGTTAGGGCTAAATGGCATATCTCTTTTACGCTGGAGTTGTAATTGCCCACGGTCATTGACATATGCTTCAGGCATCATAAGCTCTGCAGCAATCTCTCTGTCCAGTTCATCCAAACAGCCACCGTTAATAAGCCATTGCTTCATTCTGTCCCACATTTCCATGCGTTTATTAGCATAATGATTTCTGCTAGTAATAGAAGAATTTACTAAGTGCCAATTACGCCCCATGTATTTACCAGCAGAATAAATGCCCTGACCGTAACCAAAATCTATGTTGACCTGCTGTGCTTTATACTTATCTTCAAACAGAGCTACCTTTTCAGCAAAAGCAAAATTATCGTCGCTCTTCGGCTCTTCGTAAAGCAGCTTGCTGAGGTTCCCCTTACGCAGATAGATAACTGCTGCATCCTTACCGCCCCAAGCTGGGTCAACGCCGATAATAGCAGGTGCAAACTCTACGTCTTTGCCCGTAATGCTTCTTGACTGCGCAGCTTCTATTACATCGCGTCCAATAAACTGCAGCTCGCTCGAACTCGGCGGCTCACCCAAGATACGAACTTTAACGAAGTCGCTCTCAATACCGTATGTCTCAATCCACTCATTGAGCAGCTGCTTATTCGTTATCTCTACTGTCCTGCTGTCTATTTTCCGCGTATGCCAGCGGTGACGCTCTTTGCCTAAACAATCCGCGAAGCGTCCTATGTTCTTAGTAGGATTACCAAAAACCAGCCACAAAAGCTCAGTGTCTGAATCTGTCATCGCGCCCTCAGCAACTTCCCAGATAACGTCTTCTATCTCGGACGCCTCATCAAAAATAAGCAGTATCCGATTCCCCTGATTATGCAAGCCTGCAAATGCTGCGGGATTACTCTTGCTCCACGGGATAGCGTCTGCGCGCCAGTTTTTGTCGTGACCTTCTACTACGCTATACATAGACGTTGCAGTATATACGAACATCTCACTCGCTATATTAAGCCTGTGCCACTTACCAAGCTCTGGCCATGTTTTAGTCCGCAGTTGCGTGTCCGTATTTGCTGTGACAACTACCCTTGTATCTGCCCGGGTATACATAGCCCATTCAATGAGCCACGCTACTACAGCGCTCTTACCAATCCCGTGTCCTGATGATATTGCGTTTCGAATAAGCCTGCACGGGTCATCCCTCATACTGGCTGCAAGCTCTTCCATAAGCTCAAGTTGCCATTTTTGCGGCCATTTATTCTCCAGTTCTCCTTCTCCCCATGGATACATGGCCTTCACAAATCCCGCCGGGTCATATTCAAACTGTGCAATAAATTCGATTAATTCTTTTTCTATCATGATTTACCACCCTCAACGCGTCCCTGGGCTTTCTTAAGCACTGTTACTATATCTACTTTCCCGGAATGTTCTACTTGCTGCTGATCTTTCCACCCAAAGTTATTTTTTAAATTAAAAATGACGCCTACAACATTCTTCCCATCAAGCAGCCTCTGTTCAAGCGATTCTTCTATTTTCGTTTTCGCTTTTTTTATAGCGTCAGAAAATTCACTTTCTTTTTCATACTGCAAAAGAGTTTCTCTTGTCATACCCAAACTTAATGCTAACCCAGTAATAGTGTATCCAAGATCGGCTTTGTCTCTGCTTTCAAAATATGCGTCTATCTTTCTCTGCATTTCAGTTACGTTATCAAACTTCTTAGGTCTTCCTCTTGCCATTTATCCCACCACCTTTGCAAATAAAAAGCACCTAACCTAAGTTAAGTGCCTTTATATTAAGTTTTATGCTAAATTTTGATATATATTACCGTGTTTTATCGGTTTTTCAACGCCGAATTATTTATGTAGATTAAATTGGCGGAAGGTACAAGACTTGAACTTGTAAGCCGATTGCTCGACTGACGCCTTAGCAGGACGCTGCATTACCAATTACGCCAACCTTCCGTATGGCGGAGCAGGTAGGATTCGAACCCACACAGCGTATCCCTACGCCCTATCAGTTTTCAAGACTGCTCTCTTAGCCATTTGAGTACTGCTCCATTAATGCCGCTGTATTACCCCAACGGCAGGGCAGTGTCCAAGCGCTAAGCTTGAACGTTTCACCAAGCTTGTTGTAAGCCTACTTACTTACAATACTATTTTAACTCATCAGAACAGGTAATTTGTCGGATACATTTTTTAATTCTCAATAATTTTTTTTCGAGGGCTAAAAGGACAGCATCGTTTAAAAACTCTTCGCGAAGCTCGTAGTAAGTATCTCTATTCATACCTTTTAGTCCAGCAATTACTCCTGGCGACTTATTATATTCATAACGCTGGAACATAGCATCTCCTGTTGCTTGTTTCTCATGAACCTTATACGTCTCAGATATTACTTCAAGCCATGCTTCAGGATTTATTACTATAGTTTGATAAGGGCCTTGTCCCCACGAAATCATCTTGATCGGTTCAATATTATTTAGTGCAGATGTTTCTGTTGGATTACTGATAAAAGCATGACCGCCACCCCCAGTATGCCCTTTCTTTGCAGTACGCTGCTCTCTTTCATCATCAACAGCTTTCTGAATATATTTCCTATTCAAAAAATACCACTCTGTATGCTTTCGTAACAGTTCTATTAGCATATAAGTCTCCTTCTCTATACTCCTTAATCATCACATATAGCTTGGCCGCAGTATTTGCAATAATGAGCATCATCATCTACTAATTTCCCACACACAGGGCATTTCCAACGTAAACCATCATCTGATAACAAGGGACTTACTTCCTGTGGTATCTGCTTTTGAGCAGCCGTCAATTGGGTATGTATTTTAATCTCAATAAAATTTTTTTCATTTTTATTACCTGCCTTTCATGCGCAAAGGGTATCTTTAACAAATTGCGCCGCTTGTTGTTTGGTGCTGAAATAATCAGTGTAAACATCATATTTTTTTAAAGTAAAATGAGTGTTTTGTGGCTTTTCTTCCGCTTCGATCACGTTTGTAATCGATGCCGATGTGCGCCCATCATCATAAAAGTAACTAATCACTTGATAGAACTTCATTTTTCTTCACCGTCCATAATAGCCCCACAGTTATAACAATAATGCTGTTCAGTAATATCCAACCCGCCACCAAATACATCTGTTGCGGCATATGCGTTGCAATTAGAACAGTAATAAGCACCGCCCCCGTCCCAATATCCTTGCTTACGTTCCTCTACTGCAGGAAAGGTTATTACAACACCAACGACTTTCATTAAACCTGTTTTCTGTCCTAGAAAATATTCATCATTGCCTGGATATATTTCATTTCCCATTCCCTCTAAATATTTCACCAAAGCATCTTTATCTATCAATTCCATATTATTCACCGTCCTTTAGCGGCTTCTTGCCGTATGATCTTTTTTACTGCTCTGAAAAGTCTTTTTATTGACTTCACCCGTATGCTCTGGCCGCGTCTATATTTACTCATTACTTTCACCGTCCTCTAATAATCGAATATCATAACTTGTCTTAATTGGCCATTTGTAAGGCAGTTTTAATATAAGTCCGCAACTCACTTTATTTTTAGATACAAATGGACAATCAGAGCATTCATGGTACAGTCTGCATTCATCTTGAATTGCATGTAATGCGTTTAATAATTTGTTATAATCTGACATAATTATTCACCTCTTACTATTCTTCACTTAACCGAATTTGATTCCAAAGTTCGTGATACTCTACACAAGTCACATTAAAAGCAATGGTATAGTTGGATACTACAATTTCTGCGTTATCCGGGTATTCTTCTATCAGTTCAATAAATTCTTTTTTTGTCAATTTTTTCACGCTCCTATTTAGATATTGTACTCATTACAAAACAAGCTATCATCCAAAGCACCGTAACACTTATAAACAATTGATTCATTTTTCTTCACCATCCTTGATCTCAATTAATGGGCAATCTATCAGCCTAATGTTTGGATCTTCAATTTCACGAACAAGAATACAGCAGCCTTTGCTCTTATCAATAGAAAATGGTAGATTCCTATAAAAGCCAACTGGATATGTCAACGGGCATTCATCGCAATTCTCAGGCATATCCATTTCTTTAATTGCTATCATATTTTTTAGCTCAGTTCTATCAGCCCAAGTAATCCTACGCGATTTAAACTTAGTTGGCATAGACATAACAGTAAGCTGAATGCAGTTACTACATTTTGGGTTTTCGCTCAACTCACTGGCCTTTCTATTATTAATGCACAAATAACAATAGTCTAAGTATTTCATTTTTTACTCCTACATTCTTACCCAACGGTTTTTGTTCTTAGATATAAATTCAGAAGGTCTAGCAAAACTGTATTTCTCATTAGGCTTACAGTTACCACAAATAAAACTTCCTAGGCATTTGCACTCATGGCACCAGCCTACGTACTTTATTTCAGGTTTTTTCATACTTTATTTCTCCCTTGTTGACGTTCAAGTTGCTCCATTAGTTGAGACAGCCACTTCACTTTCGCTCCACGTTTTGATCTGTATTCTTCCATTCGGCAATATACATTCCATCGATAAGCATAATCATAACCATGTTTTTTATAAATTTTGAACGCCCTTTTTATTTGACGAGCTTTGTATTCTTTCATCTACTTCACCGCCTTCGCTGATTAAAATAAGTTTCAAACAAATTTATTCTCTCATCAAACCTATTTATAAGTCGGCCAATCTCTTGTACGGATCCGGCATCAGCATCATACATCAATCGCAAATAAAATTTACTCAAAGCTAATATTGATCTTTTTTTACAAATTTGGCACTCTGCCGTAATTTGATAGTACATAGGATATTCTATGGTTCTCAACTTCAAGAAATCTATACATCTATGTTCCACTACTCCACCACCTTTACATTCTATTTGCCGTATACCACTTCATACATCCTATCCGCAGCAGTTCGTATAGTTTTTGTTCTGTTATCGGCTTTATATTCTGCCTGGTTTTTGGGTCGCGCAGTATTCTTGCACATCTCCCTTGAAAATCCCTGACGGCCATTATTCCAGCATCAGAATCCAATAATATTTGGTTAATCTCTGTGCTGTTTTCTTGGTACAGCTCATGCGGGAAAGCGTAGTAAAAATTTCTTACTATGTCGCTATTGTGGTAGATTTTCTTTTTAAAATCGGCCTTAAAATCGACCATACTGATTTTAATTTCTACTTCTGTGCAATATCTTTTAGGCGTTATATAAAGCAAATCTGCTTCATAGTGACCAACCCTACCAACGGTCAACAGTATATTAGGCAAGACTATGTTGCCATTGATCAAACCAAATTGATAGGCAATACGCTTTTGCAGTTCAGCTTCAGTCAATCAGTATCATCTCCTATTCTTCCCTGAAATCAATGTCTGGGTACTTATAAAGCAGCATCTTTTTCTTTAGCAAATATACTGGTGTTTTCATACCCTTTGTATCAACGTAATATATATTCCCGTCAGCTTCCGTCACCTTAAAATCAGCCTTGTAAATAATCGGCCTTATCTTTTTACCTTCCCTCTTATAACCAGGCTGTAAAACAAATTTTGGCTGTAATTCAATGCTTTTTACTGCACCGGTACGCTGCCGCCAAAGTAAATCTTCGTAATAGGCTGCTTCCTTTTTGCTATCAAAAGCAATTCCATTCACTTCGGTAACTCTATTGCCATATTTCAGCACAGGAACAGCCCCGGGTAAATTCGCCGGCGCCGTTACGCTGTCAGAACGAATTTTACTTACAAGGTGTGCCGGCAGTTCATTCCACGTCGTCATTGGTACATCGCCAAGGCATCTTCAAGTTCTTCCTTTTCTCTCCGATACCGAGCCACTTTCCCGCCGAGCTGACTATTCTTCCGACGCAGATGTTTGAGTTCAGTCAGTATCTGCATAAGTACTGGCTTTAATACCGGTATATATTTATCCTCTGGCTCATCTTTAATCATTGCCATCATGGCTTTTATATTGATTGGTTTCATTCACTGTTCTCCTTTATTTGAACAAGGTTTCTTCTAACATTTTTCTTTTCAGAACAGATGGACGTCGCGGTTTATATCGTCTATTCCCTATCGGATCTAACACATCTACTGCACAAAAGCAAAAATCTTTGCATTTATTGACACGCTTTAATTTTTCTATTGGCAATATAGCATTTATGCTTGTGTTCGGAATTGCTTTAGCGTCACAATAATAAATATCGCCTGCATCCATACAGTTACTACAATAACGACAGTATTGCTTCATGCCTTACCACTCCAATCTTATATTTAAAAGGCCGCCCCCTACGGGCTAATCACCTCCGCAGGGGTATACTTCCCTTTATGCTTGTATACAGTTAGTATGCGCGGCCGTTTTAACTAAAAACAAACTAATTGTTCAAATTTCTGCGGCTTGAGCATTTCGGTTTTTGCTTTATTGTAAAACTCCTTAGATAACTCAAATCCATAACTGTTTCTACCTAATTCCATAGCCGCTCTTAATGTTGTCCCACTCCCTGCTACTGGATCTATAACCACGTCACTTGGGTCTGTAAAGATTGTTATTAACTGCTTCAACAAATTAACTGGCTTTTGTGTCGGATGTATTTTAGGATATGTTTTTGTATCCTTTACCCAGTTAAACCAATTAAAAATCATTTTTCCATTATTATTAAATTTCGGTAGTTTTTCCCTATATAACACTAAAGCGTATTCAGTAGCACCAACAACACGCATATTTGCTTTTAATACCTGTGCTGAAAAGTTTTTGATGAAAATTAAAGGAATGTGTTTTTTAAACCCATGTTTTTATGCATACTGAATTACCATCGGCATTTGTTCAAATGAGCAAAAAACTATCATGCACGGAGCTTTCCCTTTTTCTTTAGGCTCTTTTTTTAATAAGCGATTACAAAAATGAAAGTATTCTGCAATGTTAAAATTATGATCTGTATTGAAAAAAGCTTTACCTGCAAATTTGCTTTCACCTTTTTTATTATCGCCATCTACATACCACATTGGATTTGATCCGTAAGCATTTGCTCCAAGGTTGTACGGTATATCCGCAATTACTAACTGTGCCTTGGGAATCCCATACCGTTTGAAATTTTGAAAATTATCGCAATAAAGTTCTGTCTTTATTTTCACTACTTACCTCCTAATTAATCCACAAAGTACCATCATCAGTTAGTACCCGCTTAACCTCGGCGAATACCTCAACAAGTCGGGCAATGTACTCCTGCATTGTTGGTTCAAGTCCTATTTGCCCTGGTACACCATAATCACGTAGGTTAAAGTAAGGCGGCGACGTTACACAGCAGCGGCAACATTTATCTGGCAAAGTACGTAATACGGTTAGTGCATCGCCGCATATGATTTTATTCATGACCTACCAACCTTTCACGGCCTTCACAATTCTATTAATCCAACTAACAAAATTATTTTTAAAAGCTTTCCTGTAAACAATCTGATCAACTAACCTTCTAATCTCATCGCTTACCTCATCTACTGTCCATACGTGACCCTCACTGCGATGTTTTTTATAAAAATTATAAAGCCTCGGATTTAATTCTCGTAATATATCCATATCCTCAGCATCACCACCATGACGACAGTCAAAGCCTATCCAATAGACTTTACCTTCTGCCGGCACAGGATAATTACTATCACTGCTTCCATATGTCAGTCCACCATGAACACTAAGATTATCGTCAATATCAGTAATCTCATCATAACTTTTAGCAAAATACGGATGACCTTTCGGTATTTGTACATATCCACACCTATGTCCCATTACCGAAGCTACTACTACGCACCTAAAGCCTTTATATTCAAAATCTTCTTCTACTCTGTAATTCATAATTGTCCACCGCCTATTCGTTGCTTATACTAATATCTTCCAAAAGTCTCAAATTCTTGAAGTTTTTAATTATCTCCCGCGCCTTCACGGCCCGCAGATCGTCGGACCACATCAAGCAGCTCGGGCAAATATGCACCTCAAAATATCGACCTCTGTTTACGTGACTACCCGCCGTTGTATCCTTATGGCATATATCGCAATTCATGATCTCACCTCAAAACGGTTCTGACTTATTAGTGTTCAGCTTGTCAAAATGTTCTTCGCCTAAAATCTGTAGTTCTGCCATATCTGCAGCAAGGTTATATATTTTTGCATGCTTATTATTTCCATGTGTATCGGAAACCTTAGCTCTAAATTCGGCAATAGTCCCTAAGAAACAACCACAAGACACTGTTATACCTTTGTCTTTATTTTTGAAAAATGTCGTAAAACTAAATCTACTACCAATGCGACCGATCAATAAATAGTCAGCGTTGCCGCACACCCAAGCGTTGCCGCACACCCTAGCGTCGCCGCACACCCTAGCGTCGCCGTACACCTCAGCGTTGCCGTACACCCAAGCGTTGCCGTACACCTCAGCGTTGCCGTACACCTCAGCGTTGCCGTACACCCTAGCGTTGCCGCACACCCTAGCGTTGCCGTACACCCAAGCGTTGCCATCTTGCGCTAAGTTATCTTCTTTTTCCACATATCCACCAAGTTCACCAACTTCAACACGTCCAAAGCTAATTAAAGCCTTAATCCTAAATAATTTCTTGCCCCATTTTTCTATAAACTCTGCTGTCAACTCATACTTTTTCATAGTTACCGCTCCTTTAAACTTTAGCTAAATCACCTTGACGACATGCTGACCGTTTTGGTACTACATCAGGCACTAACGGATGATATTTATAACACCGCTCACGATCAGCAACCACATAAGTAAATCCACTTTCTTTGTCTACTCTCAAAAACGGTTGATGTCCGCTGTATGGGCAATCAACAGTGTTAATACATTCAGCGCATTTTCGTTCGACGTCTGCGATAAAGCTGATATCGTTGTAATTACGCTTTATAAAGCTATCGTCAGCATCAGGGAAAATCCTCTTTGCTGCAGCTCTAACTTTATCGCTTATTGGCTGCCGTAGCTCACCAAATGTTTTACCAGCATCAAGGTCAGCAAATAGCTTCTTCACAAACTCATTCGCCGTTTTAGAATTACGCTCAATAGCTTTCTTTTCTTCGCGAATTTTATTCTGCCGGACTATCGACAACGCTGTATTGATGTCGAACCACGTTGCCCAGCGCGTATTGTTATTGGCCACCCACTCAACAGCTTCTGCCCAATCTTTGACCTGTGTATACTTGTATTGCTCCAGCGTTTTAGCCATAAAGTTTTCCCGCTGCACATCATTCATCGGTGGTGGAAATAAGCCAGCCGCCCGCCATACCACAAACGCAGCCTCTATATCGCCGATATCAAGCATTCAAATCACCTCACCATGCCCATTCTTTTTTCTGCTCTGTAACACGTATCTCATCTTCCCAACGCCTATCCTGCAAGAAGGTTTCAGGGTATGGAATATAAGCCCCGTTGTTTTCTTTCCAACGGCTTGTTTGCTTATACTGCTCAACAGCAGCTATGATTTTTTCATACAGCTCCACACATGGATCAACCAGCTTGTTCCACTCGATTTTAGCTACAGGCTTTTTCACCTTCACTGGGTATGCTTCCCAGAATCGAGCAAAATATTCTTCCCGCTCACAGTCAGGCGCTTCTTGTTTCTTTTCGTTTTGTTTATTATTAATAATATTATTTATATATACTTTCTTCTCCGCGCGAGATTGTGTTACAGGTTGTGTATCAGTTTGTGTTACAAGTTGTGTTACAGGTTGTGTATCAGTTTGTGTTCGGTATACGATACACAAATCAAATATCTGATAAAAACCTGATCGACTACCTTTGCCGCCCTGGTATGAAATCAGCCCCATCTGAATTAGAGTATTCCTATGCCTACTTAATTCAGTCCGAGAAATTCCACACACCGATTGCAGCATCGTGCTGGACACGGTAAACTCTTTTTGCCAGCCGCCTAAATTGTTGAAATGCAATAATGCCATATACAAATCAGCAGCTCGGCTATTAAGTTGGTTGAGTAACCGCCAGCTCCAAAACGCATTCATCTGTGCAACGTAGTTCATGATAATCCTTTCAGTCGTCTAAATAATTTCTTCCGATAATCTCCATAAATTCTTCTCTGCTATGAGTTTCTTCAAACTTACGTTGACATACCCTTTTCAGCAGTAAATCTGTTTGCCTATCCTGATGCGGACCGTTCTTCCCTCTATGATATTCAGGGGTAAGCCAAACTTTAAAGCCGTATCTTTCACTGATTTTGCGTAACGGACCAAAGAAACAATGATGTTCCTCAAGTGGCACATTTTTCGCTCCAGATAGGTAACAATATTTTTCTTTCTGAATGATGCTCTTAGCCATGCTTTACTACGGTCCTCATCAAGCGCAAAGAGTACTCAACCATTTTAGTCATAAGTTTTGTTGTGCATCCAGTTTCCGCTTCTAACGAAAACATGAGGTGAGCAATACCTGCCGCGGTTCGTGCTTGTAAGTCCTCAGAATTTTCAAACGTCCCTGTTATAATAGTTTTCCCTTCTATCATCACAAATAAAGGCTCATCTTTTTCCAGTTTTTCTGTCAATATTTTCAAGATATGCTCTTTTTCTTTTATCATTATTATTTCCCCATTCTTCAAGCATAAGTGCCCTGTCAGCATCAGAAATAAGGTTTATACCAATTTCCTTTGCGTCATTAATCGTTCCATCTAATAACCGGCTAAATTCAAGCGTATTATAGGTACTACTGCCAAAATAACACTGCAGCTGTTTACCAGTCTGTCCATTAACAGTAACTTCTCCAAGCTCCTTAACAGTACGCCATTGAGCTTTAAATCGTTCCGCTGCATTCGGTTTTGCAATGATATGCGTAAATACTCCATATCGCCCCAACATTTCAAGATATAGCGCATCTTTATTTGTCCGTAATTTAGCCGCCATTTCTCCAAGTAAAAACCATAATGCCGCATTTGCATCAAGGCTACGTTGCTTCCTAGCGATTTTTAATTCAAGCTGCAAGGGTTTGCCCTCGTCAGCCTTTTTCTTAAGTTCTGCGACCTCTTCTGCCTCTGACGATGACAGAGGAATCACAACACTTGCCCCCTGCCATGTCTGAATCAGCTGAAGGTCTTTCACCGTGATCTTCATTTTGTGCCTACAGCCTTAGCGTTTATCGCTGCTCTTATAGCCTCATGAGCATTCACATATTTATCATCGTTCAAGAGCTTTTCAAGTACTTCAATTTTCAAAAACTCAATATCATGCCAATCACCGTTTCTATCCTGAATTTGACACTGCACTCCGTTAATAAACCTTACTGCGCCGTTCTCACTAACTGATGTAATATTAATCGGACTTTCTGCAGATTTTTTATCTTTCGGTCTTGCCATTGCTTTTTCTCCGTCATCGTCTTCCTGAGACAGTCCAACCATAGCAGCAAGAGCATATCTCCTGCCGTAAGTGATTGCGCTGCCAATAGCTTGCGGATCTAATTTAGTTACAGTCATTGTTAGAGTGCTGGATATATACTGCCCGCTTGAATGTGCAAGCATCGTTGTAATGTTCAGTCTTCCGTTCTCATTGATTTCTTCCGGCATCTGGATAACTGATATTCCATTTGCAGTTAAAGCCTCTCTGCACGTGTTCCAACACTCAGCCAGGTCTGCATATTTACTTTTGAAAAACGGATTACTGCTGCTTTTCTTTGCTCCTTCAATCTGCCCTTGTGCCTTTGCCAAAGCGGCAGCAAGCTCGTTAATCTGTTCACTCTTCAACATTGGTCAGACCTCCAGTCTTCTATTTTATTTTCGATAGTATTTGCGCTGTTATGAATCCACTTTAGAAGCACGCTGACTTTGGCTTCATCACCATCTAGATCATCCATTTCTTTCAGATTCTCTAAAATAGATTCTGCTTCATATCGAAGCGAATATACTAAATCGTCAAATTTATCCATACTTGCAATCCTCCAATTCTTTTGCTAAAATGAAGGTGGACGCTAAACTTCGTAAAATTTACATGTCCACCCTGAGCTATCGAAGCTGCTACTTCGGTAGCTCTTTTTCTTTTGCTTTCTCATAATCACTCCTCCTAAACTAAATCAGATACTTCACAGTTCATTGCTGCTGCAATTTTCCTGAGCGTGGATAATGTCACATCTTTACCGTTTTCAATATCAATTAGATTTTTATACCAAACACCACTGGCTTTAGCTACTTGATATCTGGACAAACCTTTTTGTTCACGAATTTGTTTAATTTTGTTCATCTTGACTACTCCTATTGACTACTCCTATCGTTGTGGTATAATTACTACATATAGTGTGAACGTATATTTTGTTTTCCATTTTATCGTTCTCAACTATCTTAAGAATATTATGTAGAAAGGAGGGTTTGTGATGCCAAACACAAAGCAAACATCTAAATCTGTAGCAAGCAAAGCATCCAAGATATTGAAAAACGATAACTACAGCAAAACATCTAAGTCTGTAGCTGGAAGTGCGCTTTCTCAGACTAAAACTACCGGCAAGAAGAAATAACTCTGGACAAGTTACTTTCTTCAAAGGATATGATGAACTCTGGATTAACATAAATTGTTTTACCTTCCGTTTTGACCTTAATAAATCCAGATAGTACATCGGTATCCACTTCAAACTCTGTTTTGTCGAACTCATCACCGTTCGCAAGGCAGAGTTTGTTTGTTTTTATAAGACGCTTTTCGCTCATCTCAACACCCCTACTGTCACTACAGCAGCCATAATAGCAATGTATGTTCCGACAAATATTGCAGTAGTTGCTACGGTAAAATCTCTAATCATAAGCCTGCCACCTGCCCCATAGCGTAACCTATGTTGTAGATCATCCTTGCAGCAAAAAGTATCGCTACCAAAGTAAAAAGCCACAATGCCGGATACCTTGCGATGCTATTAAGCAAGTCTGCTGTTAAATCAACCGCTGCTAAGTAAGCTAAGTGAATATCTTCATAAATGTTTTTCATTTTCTCATCTCCTATAAAGCCTTTAGCGCTGCTTCAAAATCAAAATTTTTCCTTCGCTTACGACTTCGCTTTATCCCATTAGAGCGATATTCCATATTCTCACGCATAACTTGTGCTAAAGCTTCGTCAACTAGCGGAGGATCTAACCTATATACCTTACCAATCCGAAGGTATGGGACAATTCCTTCACGGCAATACCTTCGGATGGTAACCAACGATAATCCTCTGCTTTTCGCATATTCGTCACACGTCACAAGCTCCATCTTCCTGGTCCTCCTTTCTTTCAATTTCATCAAGTCCTTTACTATCCTTAACATACTTTTCTTCAAATTCTTCAGGGCTTAAATTCTTTACCACTTCGACAAACTTTGCCAAAGCTTCATCTTTTTTGTTCATGGTATATCCCTCTTTCAAAGTTGATATACCAGTCGAAGCGTGTTATAATGTTCTCGTCAGCTTCGGCTGGTGCAAGAAACACTCGCTAACTTTTCCACGAGCAGGCGGGTGTTTCTTTTTGTGTTGCTTTCAATCATTCAATCTCAACAGAAACCATACTAATGGAATCTATTGCCATTCCGCAAAAACCTAACTGTCCTTAACATACTTTTCAGCTTACTAATAACACCTCTTTACCTAAGTTGTATTTTGTTATAATATTTATTTGATAACTAATTTACTGGAGGTAATATCATATGAATCCCCTCGATTGGTCGAAATTAAAATGGCTCACTTCAAGTTTCGATTACAAAGAATATTTGGTTGGTGTAGTAACTTTATGTCCCCATTGCAATACAGCTATAACACCAGTAATTTCATCACAATTTTGCAACGAAACTTATGCATTTCTTATCCAAGAATGCAATTTTTGTAAAAACATTTATTTTTCTATTGCTCAAATATGCAACGAGGAAATACTAAAAAAAGTTGGACCACATGAGTATTACAACAAATACAACCCTCAAAAATTAAACATTTATAAAACCGTAAAAGTTTATCCTGAATACAGTTTCAAAAATTATAATCTTCCTGAAAATATAATAAATATCTATCCAGAATTTGCAGAAATATTTCAACAAGCAGAAAAAGCAGAAGAATTTAAACTAGACAAAATTTGTGGAGTTGCTTATAGAAAATCTCTTGAAATTCTAGTAAAACAATGCCTTGCCTTAAAATTTCCAAATAATAAAGACGAAATATATTCAGAAACACTTTCAAACTCCATATCACGTTTTCAAAATCTTACTATTCAGCGACTTGCCAAAGCTGCTACATGGCTCGGTAATGATGAAACGCATATGATTAGAAAACATACAGACTATGATATAAATGATATGAAAAAATTTATAAATGCTTTAGTCCATACATTAGAAGCTGAGTATATAGCAGAATATAATTTGGATGGAATTTTAAATAAACCAAAATAACTTAAATACTACCTATGTATTTATTGTCCGTAGTATAGAATTTATATATTGCTGTATACGGATCTTCTTGCGTACCCTTACCTGTCAAACACTCAACTCTTATGACTGTTGCTAATTCAGCACCATCAATTCTACAAATTTCACAATTCGCCACACACACTGATTGTGTGGCATTTTCTTTTTCCATTACTTATACCTCCTTTCACTTTTGTTTCTTTTAGGAAACTTTGGTGGTAAAAAAAATAGCCATTACTTTCTCGTCCGAAAGATGTAACACTTTAATTATTTCGTTCATTTCCGATCTACTAAATTCGGTAATGCCTCTAATCTTCTTTGACCAAGTACCTTTAGGCATTTGAATTTTCAACAAAAAATCTTTCATTTTTAATCCATTTAATTTGATTTCTGCCATAAGCATATTTGAATTCATTTCACTCCCCCCTTTCGTTTCCTTTAGGCAACTTAATTTTACTTCAATACATTCCACATGTCAATACCTTTTGGAAACTTTTTCCTATTTTACCGCTCGATCAGTTGCTAAAACGAAACCTCAATGTTATAATAATTTTACAGGAGGATATTATTATGAATATTCAAGATTTAATATATACAAGAAGGAAGCAATTAAATTTAACACTTGAGGAAGTTGCCAATCATGTTGGCGTCAGTAAAAGTACTGTAAAAAAATGGGAAACTGGATTTATAAAAAATATGCGCCGCGACAAGATGGCGCTATTAGCAGAAGTATTAAAAATTCCTCCAACATCTTTATTGACTGATGAGAACGTAAATTCTGAACACGAACATTATTACATTGATCCTGAGGCAGCAAAGATGGCCCAAGAACTTTATGACAATCCAGGTATGCGTATATTATTTGATGCGGCCAAAAATGTATCTCCGGAAGATTTAAAATTTGTAGCCGATATGGTTAGCAGAATGAGAAAAAAGGAACGTAATGAAGATGATTGAACGAACCATATTATTTGATCTTCCTCTAACAATAAAAGGTTTTTGTTTTTGTACTCCTGAAGGTGAAAAAATTTGTGTCCTTAACTCTAGGTTTACTTTTGAAACAAATAAAAAAACACTCCTACATGAGCAGGAGCATATTATAAATAATGACTTTGATAACTATTGTTTTGTTGACGAACTTGAAGCTCAACGTCATAGTCATAAATGATTTAATAAGAATTATTAAATCTTAAATTAAAATTTAGAAAAGAGGCCTCATTATGGATAATATACTGCAAGCATTAGTAGAAATATTTATTATCCTTGTAGGATTTGTATTTGTTTTTGTTGGAATTATGTCGTTAAAGGATGACCACACCGCTTTTAGCAACATATTATTTGCTTATGTTCCTGCTATTATTATGCTTACTGCACTTGTTATAGGATTACCACGTCAGGAAAACTATTACTATGCACGTACGCTTCTAACTATATGTTACTTTTATAGTGCTTATAAATTCTTTTCAATAAAAATTATTAGTTTAAGTTTACTGAACATTGCTCTAGGAATTCATATTTTTCCTTTTGTCGTCCAATATACCCGTTCATCGTGGGTTTTTATTGACATTATATACGCACTTTTGTTTATGTTTTCTATTGTTTACGCTGGTAAAACGCTACGACAACGAAAATAAATTCATAACCCCCATTAAAAAAATGAATTTAATAAAAACTATAAGTAGAGAGGCACTAAATAATGGATAATAAGTTTAAAATTAACACTATTAATCTTACTAACATTTTGTTATTAATTATCATATGTATGCTTTGTTTCCAAGCGTATCAAATAAATTTAATATCACAAGAAATTGATAGCCTTTGGCTTATTCAATCTGGTATAGATGATGTATCTGACGACTTGCGCTACATTCAACGTGAGCTGTCTGATATACAGTCTTACCTTATAAGTTTGTAAAAACATCCCTAAAAATATAATAAAAAAGGACGTGAAGCAATGTACGGCGACGGAACAATATGGTACGACAAAGCACGAAAAAAGTATTGTTACGACTATTGTGACAACGACGGCAAACGTCACCGTAAACGCTTTGCCACCGAAAAAGAAGCCAAAGAATTTAAGAAAGAAATTCGTGCAGAACGTGATAAAGGAAATCTTACATCCTCTTCTATTACCATTGGAGAATGGGTAATAGAATTTTTAGAAACATATCAAAAACCACACCTGCGCAGCAACAGTTTTGCAAGGCAAAAACAAAGTGCTAATAAGCTTGCTCCTATTGCACATATACCCATTGACCAGCTCAGCGGCAAAGAAATACAAAAGCTGTATAATAGCTATGACGGTGTTTTAAGTACCTCTTCAATAAGTAAGATACATAAGTTACTTTTCGCCGCTTACAAGAAAGCTGTGGCTCTGAGAATGGTACAATATAATCCAATGCAAGCTGTTGAACCGGTGAAAATCAAATATAAAGAAATGTCAGTATTTTCTTTTAGTGAACTGCTTCGCATCTTCCGTGTACTACGTACCAACAAATACTATAAAAAATACTACACATTATTTTATTTGCTCCTAGTACTTGGCTGCAGGATAGGTGAACTTCTTGCAATAAAATGGGAAGATATTGATTTTGATAAAAGAGAAATTTGTATACAACGCGCAAAAGACAGTGGTACTGGTCAAATATTCCATGATCCTAAAACAAAAGCAGGTATACGTCACATCCCGATCGTATATGATGCATGCATAGAAAGACTAAAAGCTATGCAGACAAGCGGTAAAATCACTTATATAAACGGCTTCGTATTTTGTACCGAAAGCGGTAAAGCCCTTAACTATGGAAATATCCGACGTGCTTGGGTAAAGATATGTGAGTTGGCCGGAGTAAATAAAAATATCCATACATTCAGGCATACATTTGCTACAGCAGCACTCACTAAAGATATACCCATCTTAGAAGTATCAAGGTGTCTTGGACACGCTGACGCAAACACAACACTTAAAATGTACGGACATGCAATGCCAGGATTTAACAGACATATAATAGACCTTTTTCAGAAGAAAAAAACAAAGAGTGCGACCAAAACTGCGACCATAAATCAACAAAGCTAGTTATATCAATGGTTTTAAAGCTTGCAACAAGCCCTCCGGAGCCGTGTGCGGTGGTTCGATTCCACTCGGGCGTACCAATGGAAAAGACAGATGCAGACTTGTTCTGCGTCTTTTTTATTTTGCATAAATCATAAAGAACGAAATATAATACTTCGTTTATTCTGGTCATATAAAACCCTGCTGCAAATTACAGCAGGGTTTATTTTCAAACGTTATATTCATATTTTTGAATCGAACCGACAGAAAAATGCACCAAATAATCAGGATAACCATCGACAGGGATCCAAAAAGAAACTACGTCACCTAATTTACCGACTTTTTTACGATAACTGGCTTCACCATTCTTCCACGCTTCTTCTGCCCTGCAGCCCTTGTGCTGTTCTAACGGCTCAACTAAAGCACACTTGTTGCCCTCTATGCGTCCTGTACTGGGTGCGACTTTATTGGCAGCAATAATATTACGCTTTTTATCAATAAGCATTGCCGACTCCGGATAATTATCCCACATCAGATGAAACGCTTTAATTACCTCTGCCTTTTCCATACCTCCAGCTCCTTTACCTTGTCTTTCTCTGCTTTCATATTACCACAAAAAAATGACTTCTGCCAGAAGTCAAAAAATATCCCACAGCTTAAGCTGCGGGATATTTTTTATTCACTATATTCAGGTTCACCAATAATATCAATTCTTTTTTTCCGGGAACGCACTTTTTCCCAATATGTAAAATAAGCTTTTGTTTCTGCCACAACTACTCCACTCAATCCCAGCAAAGCAATCAGATTCGGAATCGCCATTAAACCGTTAACGATATCAGCCAAAACCCAAATCGTTTCCAGCTTTAAAAAAGCACCGGACGCCACAAGACCAATGAAGACTAAACGATAAGGCATGATACTTTTCGTGCCAAAAAGGTATTCAATGCAGCGTTCACCGTAATAATTCCAACCCAAAATAGTAGTAAAAGCAAATAACACTAAACCTATCATCAATAAATATTTTGCCATTGCAGGGAAAGCCATTGCAAAAGCAGATTGAGTCATAGCCGCACCATTCAAATCGCCTGTCCAAACTCCGGAAACCACCAGAACCAAACCTGTCATTGTGCAAATAATGATCGTATCGATAAAAGTTCCCGTCATTGATACCAGCCCCTGCTCAGCAGGCCATTTTGTTTTCGCCGCCGCTGCTACGATCGGAGCACTGCC